>ULNV01015540.1_pt1 | contig 20461 bp, 16 predicted proteins | sample 1952011 | NCBI WGS metagenome assembly ULNV01 (sample SAMEA4835586, study PRJEB28245) | human gut metagenome | biome: gut microbiome; material: fecal sample | place: Denmark | collected 2008
TCTGAACCCTCTGAACCTTCTGAACCTTCACACCGCAGGTGTGTCCAAAGGCGGAGGGGCCACTAGTCCCCGGACCTCAAGACTTCTCTGATCAGCTGATCCCACTCATCCCACACCACTTCCGGAGCGAAGGGTTTCATGTTTTCCTTGGCCCTTTTGCCGAAGGCAGCCCTTCTATCTCCGTCTTCCATGAGCTTTCGGAGAGCCTCTGCAAAGGGGGCGGCGCCGTCGGCGGTGAGGTACCCGTCCTCGCCGTCATGGATGAGCTCATTCACTGCCGGACAGTTCCTATATCCCACAGCCGGTATGCCTACGCCCATGGCTTCGGTCAGGGCCAGGGGAAAGCCTTCGTGGTGGCTGGGGAAGGCAAAAATATCCGTTTCCTTCCACACGGAAGCCATGTCCCTTGTGGTGCCCCGAAGATGGACCCGGCCTTCCAATCCCTGCTTTTTGATGATGCCCTTCAGGGTGGTGACATAGGTTTTGTCATAGGTATCGCCCCAGAGGTTGACCTGCCAGTCAGGGAAATCCTTTGCCAGAAGGCCAAAAGCCTCCACCAGCAGGTGCTGCCTCTTGGTGCGGCCGGTAATGCGGCCTACATTGGTAATGGTGTGGACTTTGCGGGCCTTCCCGGGCTGGGCGGAGATGGCAGGAATGGATACGGCGTTGGGAATGTACACGAAACGGTCATAGCGGAGATACTTTTCTGCCTTCTCTATGAAAGAAGGCATGAGAGCCTGGATACGGGCGCTTTTTCCCAGGGCTCTCATTTCCCCTGACGGCGCATGGGCGAAGATTTCGTCGGGGTCATTATGAAGCATGGAAATCACCGGTACCTTCGTGTCCAGCCCCTCCAGCAGCAGGCGGCCCGTAGGTTCCCGGAAAGAAATGATCACATCCGGCTTCTCCAGCGCCAGCACCCTCTCCAGCTGGGGTGATGCAGCGGAAAGCATTCTGTAATTCCGCTCTCTGGCGCCGGCCTTGCTGAAAAGGCGGGTGATTTCCCGAAGCCCTTTCCCCAAAGAACTCATGCGGATGGGCTTCATGCCGGCCATATGGAAAAGATTGTAAAAATGGCAGTCCTCGGGGAAGGGGTAAAAAGGAGCTCCTTCCTTCTCATCTGCCATGACCACCGACACATGGTAGCCCTTTTCCTTCATGGCAAAAGCCATGCGGGACAGCACATGCTCGATACCGCCGCTGTAGCCCACGAATTTGTGAAGATCTGCCAGTAAAAGATTCATATTCTTCTCCCTGCCGTTCATGAATTTGAGATAAACCTGCCTTTATTATAGCAGATGGAACACAGAAGCCATTATAATATGATAAAATATAACCGATTCTGATATTACAAAAATCGATTTCCATGAAATACAAGGAGACATCCATGAGCAACGTTCTTTCCCATGCTGTTACGGACACCATTCATCTGGGCAGAAAGGCAGAAAAAGAAGATTTCCACATCGCCCTCACCGGGACGGAAGACTACATTCCCCACATGGGCATGGTGGCCCTTACGGTCCATGCCCACAATGAGGACATGCCCATCTGCTACCATTTCTTTGTGAATCACCTGACAGATGAAGAAAAGGGAAAACTGGAGAAGGCGGCGCAGATTATGCAGAGCCCTTTGGAAGTGCATCTTATTGACGACAGCGCCTTCAAGCCCCTTCTTCTCTCTGACGGCGTGGCTGCCTTTTTCTATCGTTTTCTGGTGGCTCCCACAGTGGCTCCTGTGACAGACCGGGTCCTTTATCTGGACGGTGACATGATGTGCCGCGGCTCTCTGGACTATTTAAGAAATCTGGATTTCAAGGGACATGATGTGGCGGTGGTATCAGACCGCAAAGAAGAGCTGCAGATGAAACGGGTTCACACGAAGCGTTATTTCAATGCAGGCATGATGCTCATCAACGTGAAACAGTGGATGGAAGAAGGCCTCTTCGATGATATTGTCCGTCGGGCAGAGGAAAATGTGAAGCGGGTGGGAAACCGCCTTTCTCACCACGATCAGGACATCCATAATGAAATGCTGGATGGCAAATGCCTCTTCATTGAAAAGAAATACAATTACCTTTACAACCTGGACCGTCAGTCCCTTTTCAAAAAACAGCCGGTGAATGAAGGCTATCACCGGCAGGTCATCATCCACTTCGCCGGCCACGCCAAACCCTGGCACAGCTGGGTGCAGGCATGGCCGGTGGTGCAGGAATACGCCGCCATCCAGAAGAAGTCCCCCTGGAAAGACGTACCCCTGGTGCCGCCCAAAGGACACAAAAACCTCCACCAGGCTGCTCGTACCGCCCGTATGCAGGGAAAATACGGAGACATGATTTCCCTGTATCTGAAATACTTGGGATCCAAAGCGTAAGGGTTTGGGAGCTAAAAAGAGAATTTAACCTACTTGTCATCTGCATAAAGGAGAAACATATGAAAACACCGATTACATTAGAAGGGAAAACCGTATTTGTTACCGGCTCTGCCGGATTTATCGGAGCCAATCTGGTGAAGCGGCTCCTAACAGTGAAGAATATCCGCATCATCGGCATTGATAATATGAATGACTACTATGATGTATCCCTGAAGGAATACCGCCTGCAGGAACTGGAAAAAGAGGCTGCCCTGGCAGAAGGAAGCGAATACTATTTCATCCGTGGCAATCTGGCAGATAAAGACTGCATTGTAGATATCTTCAGCACCTGGCATCCGGACATCGTAGTGAACCTGGCTGCCCAGGCCGGTGTACGTTACTCTATCACCAACCCCGATGTATACATCGAATCCAATCTCATCGGTTTTTACAATATTCTGGAAGCCTGCCGCCACTCCTATGACGGCGGAGCCAAAGGCGTAGAACACCTGGTATACGCCTCCTCCTCTTCCGTCTACGGCGGCAACACCAAAGTTCCCTTCAGCACCGAAGATAAAGTGGATCATCCCGTCTCCCTCTATGCGGCTACAAAAAAATCAGACGAACTTCTGGCTCACTGCTACGCCAAACTCTACAACATCCCCTCCACAGGCCTCCGCTTCTTCACCGTCTATGGCCCTGCTGGACGGCCGGATATGGCCTATTTCGGGTTTACCGACAAGCTGCGGGCCGGAAAGACCATACAGATCTTCAACTACGGCCACTGTGAAAGGGACTTCACCTACATTGATGACATTGTGGAGGGCATCATCCGCGTCATGCAGGGGGCACCGGAAAAGAAAAACGGCGAGGACGGCCTTTCCATTCCGCCCTATGCTGTATATAACATCGGCGGCGGACGGCCGGAAAACCTCCTCCAATTCGTAGACATCCTGCAGCAGGAACTCATTCGCGCCGGTGTCCTTCCCAAAGACTACGACTTCGAAGCTCACAAGAAACTGGTGCCCATGCAGGCCGGCGACGTTCCCGTTACCTATGCGGATACCGGAGCCCTGGAAAAAGACTACGGCTATCGCCCTGCTACCACCCTTCGCGAAGGCCTTCGGAAATTTGCGGAATGGTACAAGACCTACTATCATATCTGATACAAAAAGCGGCACCCTGCCAGAGGGGCCGCTTTTTGAAATTAGAGATTTGAGCTCAGAGGGCAGACACTCAGACGGCAGATATCAGACGCCAGATGACGGGAGTGAGGCTCTGCTTCTTGTCATTTCGAGTGGAGCGAAATGAAATCGAGAAATCTCCCCGTGCTACGCAGCCTGCCGCTATTGTCAGGAAAGGTCATCCTGCTACACTTCTGTCTGATAGTCTGTCATCTGACGTCTGAGAATCCGCCCGTCTGACATCAGATGACGGGCGTGGGACTCCGCCCCTCCGTCATTTCGAGTGGATCCGGTCAGCCGCCAATAGGAAAGGCCTCTCTATATTTCTCGTTTCCCCTTGAGGGGAACGCCTCGAAGAGGCAAAGGGTGTACGATAGTAAGTAAGCTAATGAATCTCACCATCGTTCTACGCGGGCCAACTTCGGCTGACTTGGGGACTCTATGCAGAGTCTCCACAGAATCGAGAAATCCCCCTGCTCTATGCATCCTGCCTCTATTGCCAGGAAAAGCATTTGCCACATTGTCCGTCTGTCATTTATCATCTGTCATTGATCTTATCGTAAAAAATGCCTTTGAAAACAAATATTTTCCGCGTGCTTTCCCATCTATAATGATCTGTATTTCATGCATCTTCTTTAGAAATTTACCTGCTGAAGAGGGTGCCAATTGATATTGTCCACAACTTGGCTGCGCCCAAACTCGCTTGAAAATCCATATGTATAAAACATTTCTATCATTCGGTTTTTGCTTACTTCGTTAAAAGTCATTTTTCCCAGCTTTGCACGCAATAATTCCCTGTAATCTGTGGAAGAGAAGCTGGTCTCCGAATTAGTTCCTATGCCTTCTTTCCCTGTGAGCGCTACTTTTTCATCTGCGAGCGCTACCTTTCCTTCCATGAACGCTACTGTCTTACCGGGAAACGCTACTTTTCCGCCTGCTGCATATCATTGGTTTTCAATTGGAGAAGAGAATATTTAAGTAGGAAAATTGGCAGATGCAAAAATTCGATTGACAGCTTTGAGCTATATTTTGCCAAAATCGTGATTACCTGTATAATATTGATAAAAAGGCAGTTTCAAGTAAATCTCAATCAGGCAGTCAGTTATATCATGGCTATGTGAAGGATATTGCTCCTTTTAATGACGCAATAACACGTGACTGGGATGTGATTTTAATAGCAAAATTGTCGACTTTATGGATTGATGCTATCAAATTGATGTCAAAAGTGCCGATTTTATCACGTTGTTTTTATTGAATCATTTCAGAAGTTATGGAAAGATGATGTGACTGGGATGTTACATAAAGTGACAGCAGGGGGAAGAATCATACATATGGAAGATAAAGAAATTATTGGAATCTTGGATGGGCTCATTTCTAAAAGAGTTAACGAATCTGAAATTATAGAATACAAGACGAATTTATTTGATAAAGAAATGTTTGGCAAATATATATCTGCATTGTCAAATTCAGCAGCACTTTTGGATGAAAAAAGAGCGTATATTTTTTGGGGAATTGAAGATGGTACTTTTAACGTAGTGGGAACATCATTTGAACCATTTAATTGTAAACTGAATGGCTCAAACGAGCTTTTGATACCTTGGCTCACCAAGATGACTGGCGATTTTGAATTTGAATTCCGTAAAATAGAATATCGAGGGAAGAATATAATCGTCTTGCTTATACCGGCGGCCAGATGGGTGGAAACTAAATTTAAAGGGATTGCGTACATTCGCATAGAATCTCAGACTACGACTTTGGACAAGTATCCGGATAAGAAACGATTATTGTGGAAAAAGCTTGTACAGGAAACATTTGAAGAAGGAAATGCAGCGATTGCTAAAACTGAAAAGGATGTTTTAGATTTGCTTGATTATGCTTCCTATTATAAATTCCTTAACAAGCGCATTCCTGGGAATAACCGGGATATTATTACAATGCTTTTGAACGAAGGCTGCATTACTAATGAGTTGAGCGTTTCTTCCGTTTATAATATTACGAATTTAGGGGCATTACTGTTTGCTAAGAATTTGGAAGATTTTCATGGATTAAGTAACAAGGCGATAAGAATTATTAAGTATAAAGGAATTAATAGGCTTGAAGCAGAAAGTGACTTTACTTTTCCGGAAGGATACGCTTGTGGATTTCCCCGGTTATTAAATGTCGTAAAAAATATGCTGCCCAAAAAAGAGGTTTTTGAGAATGGAATACGGACATTGCGTTATGCATATCCAGAAATTGTATTACGAGAACTTATCCCCAATGCCTTAATTCATCAAGATTTTATGATTAAAGGACAGCAGCCAAGAATAGAGATATTTGATGATCGTATTGAAATCACAAATGCAGGAGAACCGTTAATTCCAACGAATCGCTTTTTGGACATGACTCCAATCTCGCGCAATGAGGCTCTTGCAAGAATGATGCATAAATTAAGAATCTGCGAAGAACGTGGCAGCGGGATTGATCGGGTGCTTGACGCGATTGAGAAAAACAGAATGCCTGCTTTAGTAATTAAAAGTGAGCATTCATCGGTTATTTCGTCCGTATATTTGTATAAATCATGGAATCAGTTAACTAAAGAAGATAAGATCAATCTTTGCTATCAGCACTGCTGTTATTTATTTTATTTAGAGCAAAAGGTTATGACGAACCAATCTTTGCGCGAAAGGTTTAACGTAAAAGATATGAATCATGCTGTGATATCAAGGGTAATTTCTGATACGCGAAAGGAAGGCTTGATTAAGGGAACTGCTGAAAATGCAAAGAAATATATTCCTTTTTGGGCGTAAATCGATTTGGTCAAAAGAGCTGTATCTCTTTGATATAAAAACTTATCTGTCATTTCGAGTAGAGTCGGTTAGCCGCTAAATTGGAAAGGCCATCCTGTTACACTTCTGTCTGATAGTCTGCTTGTCTGACGTCTGATAGTCTGAAGTCTCCTCAAATCTCAAATCCCCCTTTGGTACTGCGTACCACCTTTCCCCCGCAAGCGGGTGGCACAATCAAGGTTCCTCAAATCTCAAACCTCAAATCTCAATTCTCAATTCTTCCCGCTCTACGCAGCCTGTCGCTATTGCCAGGAAAGGCATTCTGCAATACGCCTGTCTGAAGTATGACCGGACTGACGTCTCTCCATCCTCATTCTCCATTCCCCAGCCCCCAGCCCCATTCCCCGGTCTCCTGCTGATACCGGCTTTCATTCCTTTGGACTATATGAACAGAGAGGCGGGAAGGCCTGGCGACATTCTTTCATTTCCCGAAAGCGCGCATTCCATGGAAACGGGGACAGAAGAACCGAAGCCATCACAAGTGAGTTCTGCCGCTCCCGGTGCACCGACAATGAAATGCCCCATAAAAACTCCTGAAGAAAGACCTGTCAGACATGACGGTGGCAAATATGGCTATACCTGTTCTTCCTTGACGACACAGATATTCCGCTTCGGCGGCTGCTCCTGGCCGATTCATCGAAGCAGAAGGCCTGAGCCCAACCGTGCAGCGGCATTGGGATGATTCAGGAGTTTTTGACGTGGGGGAGAAGATTTGAGGAAAGAGATTTGAGGGGGGATGTCAGGTGATTAGACATCAGATGACAGGAGCGGGGCTCCACACTCTATCATTTCGAGGGCCGGAAGCCAAATCGAGATATCTTCCCACTCTGCACCGCTTACTGCAGGCGGTAAAAAGCACATACCGAACTGTCAGGGGCTGTGAAGAAATGATTTACATTTCCTCACAGCCCCTTTTTTATGCCGCTATTTTTGTAAATGACAGCAAGCGGCCCGTCCTCATTGTCATCTCGAGCGGAGCTGCCTGTCGGTATCAGGAGAAATGGTTCTGGGCTCTATGAAGATTCTGAGTCGAGAGATCTCCCATCACCATGGGGCCTCCTCACTACGGAGTGAGATTTCTCTACGCCTCGGCGCTCTCGTGGAAATGACAAGAAAACGGGGAGAGCAGCTGTGTCAGTTCGCTCCCTGTCAATGAAGGATGGGGCATCTGCTGTCTGATCGTTTAACCATCTGAAAGGGACTCCATCATTTTTTTCACAGCCTCTGCATACTGAGGCAAAGGCGCCGCCATCCTTTGAAACTTATGAATCCGGGCCGCAGAGCAGCCCTGCGATCTCAAATCTGCCATTTTAACTCAATTAAAAGTGAAGTTAATTTTTTTAACTCAACATTTTGAGTTAAAAACGAGCTGAGCCAAACAAATTCAATAAATTCAGGTGTTTTAACGCGTGAATAACTGCGTTAAAATGCTGAATTAAAATAAATAGGACGAAGAGCTGGGAAATGCATTGATTGGGCAGCCTTATGAAAGGCCGGCAGACCGCAGATGTTCTGCGGCTTTGAGGTGGAAAACTAATATGTATCATTGCAGGAATTATCTTGCTTATTAGTAGAATACATATATAATAAAAGGGATAAGGAAAAACGCTGTTTGATATAAGACTCCTTATGGGGATAAGGGGTTGGCGTATCCCTGCTAACAGATGCATTATGAGATGGGAGAGAGTTATGAAGGTAAAGGAAATAGGAAAATATTTTGTGCTGGCCGTGATTTCTATGGCTGTTTTGTATGTATGGTATCCGGCAGTAGGCGTGACAGATCTGGGAAATTGGAATCATGGACTGCGCAATGCCTTGGCCGGCGTGATTTTTGTATTTGCCGCCCAGTTGGTAACGGGACGGAGCCTCTTTCATCCTTCCTGGAGGCCGGGCTTGGTTATTTTTTATCTTTGGCTTGGCGCATTCTCTTACATCCAGGCAAAATCCGGTGGAAACTGGGGTATTCGGGTAGAGGCACTTAACAATGATGTGCTCACCCTCATGCCCGTTTTAGTGCTCACATTTTTAATGGAATACGTGGGCTCTCTCTGCTGGAAAATCAGGCCTTTCCTTCGAGTATTCAATTTCTTTCTCATCGGCTATCTTTCCCTGGGTGTTTTTGTCTACATGACCTATTACAAGATTTTTGGCGCCGGTTTTACTTCTACCGATATGATTTCCGTGCTCCTCACCAATTCCAAGGAAGCCATGGAATTCCTCCAGTCCCATTTAGGCTTTGGCTCCCTGGGAGTGGTACTGGCACTGTTTGCAGTCTATATGGTTTTCATTGGCTGGCTCATTGTGAAGGGAAGTAGAATTGATGAAAACGGGGGGGTTACATCGCCTTCATTAATCAGAAAGATTATTATTGCGGTGCTTTCCATAGCAGCGCTGGTGACCATAGCCCACTGGATTCCCCGTATCTTCCCGGCATGGCCTTACCATGTGGCCCACAAGTATCTGGTAGGGGCAAAAGCAGCCATAGCTAAGCATGATGAAAATTTAAAGAAGTTCCGGTTTGTCGGTGGAACTCCGGAAAAACTTCCCGGCGCTGTTATCGTTGTCATTGGTGAAAGTGCCAACAGGGATCATATGAAAGCCTTCAACCCCGATTATCCGGCAGAAACCACGCCTTGGCTGTCTAAAGAAAAAGATAATGATAACTTCTATCTGCTGAAGAATACCTATTCATGCTATCCGCTTACAGAAAAAGCACTGTCCATGTTCTTGACAAATATCAACCAGTATAATGGCAGAGACCGTGACGAGATGATTACGGTGACTGATGTATCCAATAAGGCTGGGTATAGTACATACTTTATCAGCAATCAGGCGCCGTCTCCGGGAAATATGTCATTAGCGTTGGTTTCCGGCGCTTCTACAAAATCTATGACCACTACCCATCCGGGTGGTGATGACATGAAGGTCATGGACTATCTGAAAAAGCTGCCTAAGGATGGACCGCAGTTTATCGTCATTCATCTGGAAGGCAGTCATGACCGTTATAGGGATCGTGTGCCACCGGATTTTGAGGGCATCCATATTGCAGGTCAGCCGGAAAAGGTGAATGATTATGACTCCAGCATCAAGTACACCGATGAAGTGCTGAAAAATATTTATCAGTATGCGAAGGATAATATGAATCTCCAGGCCATGGTATACTGCTCTGATCACGGGGAAGATATGGTTCGATTCCATGGAGATGGAAACTTTACTTGGGATATGGTTCGCACGCCTGCTTTTGTATATCTGGCATCTGATTACAGAATGTCTCATCAGGCAGTGGCAGGAAACCTTCGTCGGCACGTAGAAAAGGTATTTACTAATGATTTGATTTACGATATGCTCAGCGGTATTCTTGCAGCACCGAATAATGGATATGATGAAAAATATGATATTACCAGTGTGGATTATGGATTGATAAAAGACAAAGCTGTTACGAAATATGGTGATATTCACATTTCTGGAGATCCAGAGCTTAGATCGTAAGAGGAAATGTAAATTCTGAGTAAATCTTTTGCATATAGGCCTTAGCCATATAATCTTTTTGAATGTATAAAGTGAGGAAAGGCTTAGGGACAATACTGCTATTGGTTGGAGTACGAAAAGTGTGAGGTAATCATTTTGAATCGTTTAGCAATAAGCAGGGCAGCAAATTTAGCTATGTTTTTATTTCTGGTTGTACTATCTTGGTGCTTCAAAGCATCCTACTTTAGCTTTGCTGTAGCAATATTTATCATATTCCTGTTGTGCGATATCTGGTATTCTTATCGAAATCACGAAAAGATATTTCCTGATGTATCCAGGCCATTTAAATATATGGCAGGTGCTATTTTTTCATTATATATTTTATTTATTTTGACGGCTATTTTTCATTTTGATGGCCAAGATGTTCATAAAGCAATTGAATATGCATATCTTTCAATTCCCTTTTTTATGACATGGTGGATTTCTGCCAAGTATTCCGTGAGTCAGGGGGTTCGGTGGGGGATACTTGTCGGTGCGATTATTGCCTGCATTATTGGAGGTTATCAGTGGTATTTCCATCCAGGAATGAGGTTATACAGTTCCTATGCAAATCCCAATCATTTTGGGACAATGATAGATATAACACTGCCATTAATATTATATTATATGGTTAAATACAAAAATAAAAGTTATAGACTCCTATCGGCTATGACTATATTTACCCAGCTTTGCTGCTTGTATGCAACATCTTCAAGGGGGGCACTCATAGGATTGGCAGCCGGAATGGTATTTAGCACATTGGTTTCTTTATTCATTGTGAAAGGTAAGATAACTCCTCTGGTAAAAAAAATCTGTATCATCTTGACTGTGGTTATTATTCTTTTTGGAGGATTTGGAACCTATCGCATGGGGCATGCTCGACCAGAATCTCATTTAGGAGGGGAAAGAGCATTTATGGCAGAAGCTAGTGTGGAAATGTGGGAGGATTATAAGCTTATCGGGGTAGGTGCTTCCCATTGGCAAGAAAATTATTATGGGAAATATCATCCTGTCGGTGCTTCTGAACAGGGATTAACCATGCCGCACAATATGATGCTTTATTTCCTTTCAACTGGCGGGATTATTGGCGGCTTCGGTTTTATTACCTTTTATGTTTTCTCATTTCTGGGAATATATCAATCCCTAAAGAAACGGAATGAGTTGATTTTATGTATTTGTGTATTCATTCCTTTTTTTGCATTCTTCATTCAGGGATTAGTAGATACAACAATTATTAATAAGATTCCTGCTCGCATGTATTTTGCTATCATGGGATGCATTGTTACATTAAGCGCAAGTAGATTAATAGCAAATAGTGAGATAAAGCAACTACGGGAGTGATATTATGCGGAATCCTGAGGCTTCAATCATTGTGCCTGTATATCAGGCAGAGGATTATTTACATAAGTGCTTGGATAGTATTTTGCATCAAAGCTTTTCTGACTTCGAGGTTATCTTGGTTGATGATGGAAGCACAGATCGATCTGGCCACATTTGTGATGAATATGCTAGTATGGATACCCGGTTTCATGTGTTTCATCAAAAGAATCAGGGGGTAACGGCTGCTAGAAGGGCTGGAATGGGTAGGGCACAGGGAAAATATATTTTTTGGGTAGATGCTGATGATTATGTGAGCAATCAATTACTGGAAAAAAGCCTGCATGCAGCAGAAAAATCACAAGCAGATGTTATTATCTGGAATATAGAGAGTATCGTGAATGGGGATAGTATTTCGGATCGAACAGCATGGCGAGAGAGTTCACTTGAACAATGGCGAGAAAATGTTGTTAAAGGTGAGTATAGTGTCCTATGGGCTGGATGTGCTAAACGGACTTTATGGGAAAAGGTGACATTCCCGGCCAATCGGGTATCTGCAGGAGAAGATGGGTATCTGATGATGGATTTGTTTTTTCGCGCAGAAAGTATTGCATTGGTTCCGGATGTTCTTTATTATCATGTGGATGACAGACAAAATTCGATTTCTAATACTAGAACGTGCCGATATTATTTTGATAACTATCAGCTTTGGCTCCATCGATATCGTTTCAGCCAGAACAGGTATCCGCAATTGGTTGATTTCTGTGGACAGAGGACGCTATCTGCAGCGGTCAAAGCGTATTGCATGGATAGGAAATTACTGCAATTGAATGAGGATGAAAGAGAAAACCTCCTGGAATCTTTACATTACTTCAGAAAGCATCCAGTAACAGGCAGAACGAAAGAGAAAGTGCTATGCTGGGCAATTTGTAATCATTATTATTTTATATGTGACTTATATATTGCCCATAAGCTGAAGAAGGATATGTGATGGAAGCTATTATTACAGTGATTTGTCCGGTTTATGGAGCTGAAAAGTACATTCATCGATGTGTTGACAGCGTAATTCATCAAACATTTACAGGATGGAATCTTGTTCTTATTGATGATGGTTCTCCGGACAGATGTGGGGACATCTGTGATGCGTATGCAGACAAAGATAAACGCATTCGGGTTATTCATCAAAAGAATATAGGAGTCAGTGCTACCAGAAATCGGGGACTGGACGAAGTACATACGGAATATTTTTATTTTTTGGATTCTGATGATTATTTGCCTGATTATGCACTGCAGACACTCTATACGATGGCCCAGGACGAGGATGCGGATATCGTTGTAGGCGGACACAGCCGCGTGGAACCGGATGGGTATATCCATTGTGATTCCGATAATTGGCCGGATTTGAAAACGACAGAGGATATACAACTGGCAATCCTTCGCAATCAGATTCCGAACTTTTCCTGCGCCAAGCTGTTTAAGCGTAAGCTCTGGGATGGCATTCGATATCCGGTGGGGCAGGTGATGGAAGACTTATATACGGCGCCCCATGTTTTTTATCGGGCAAAAAAGATTGCGATTACAAAGAATTCGCTTTATTTTTACAGCCATGAAAACAAGGGAAGTATTATGAGTAATGGGGGAGCTAAATATATTCGTCTGAAATACGGGCAGTTTTTGGCATGGAGAGAACATGAAGCTGTCGCACGGGTATTTAATCCTCTTTATGTAGAAGAGTGCGCCCGCAAAGCTTTACGAGCAGGAACTCGGGCGTATATGCTGAATGCTGGAGAAAATGAACTGAGTCATTATGAACAAGGGGAAATTATCAGTTTTCTACAGAGCCATACTGCAACGAAGGGAAAGCAGCTGGTCCTATTCAGCAGATATCTGATTTTACATAATAGCTTGTGGCTGAGGCCTTTGGGGAAGATACAAAGAATCATTGTAGACCGGCAGCAGAAGCGCAGAACTATGAAACGATAGGGTAAATGAGATGGGGGAGTAAAAATTGAAAATCCTTATAGCACACTTAGGGTCTAATTGGGTCAATATGTGTGGAGGTGTTGAACGGGTAACCTGCAATTTAGCCAATGCTCTTGTTGACCGCGGCCATGAAGTGTCTATTATATACAGAGACTGGTGCGAGGGAGAGCCCTATTTTCCTTTGGATAGAAGGGTAAAGCAGTATAATATCCTTTTTAAAGATGGAAGTAAGGTTATTTCAGAAACGCTGCCTACACATCTTCGAATTCTTCGGGAAGCAGCCAGGCTTTTCAGCCAGAAGGCAGCACAGGGAATTAATGCCAAGTATAAAGGCAGGCAGTATGGGCCGGCAATAGGGTCCTTTTTAGACAGTTATAAACCGGATGTTATCATTTCCTGCTCTGTTCCTACAGCCAAATATCTGATTGATGATGCAAAAACAGATATTCCTATTATTGAAATGATGCATTCACATCCTGAAAATCAGCTCCCACTGTTGGCGAAACAGGAATTGGACGCCCTGTCCAGGTGCAGCGTTTTGCAGATTCTGCTCCCCTCGAGGATTCCTGCTGTTGAGAAATTCTGCCCGGGGCTTCCAGTACGCGTGATAGGAAATACGGTTATCCCAGCGGCAAATTTTGCACAGCCCGGAGTAAAGAAGGATTTACATGTAATTTCCTGTGTAGGAGCTTTAAATGGCAATAAATCACAAAAATTACTGGCAGAGGCCTTTATATCTATCGCAAATGAATACCCGGATTGGAAACTTGAGCTTTGGGGCAATGATGGTACATTGTATGCTAAGGAGATGAAAAAGTGGATAAAAAGAAGGGGATTGGAACATAGAGTTCTCATTCATGGAAGTACCCATAATGTGGATGAAGTCTATATGCGCAGTGATGTATTCTGCTTATTGAGTAAGGAAGAGGGGTTTCCATTAGTGGTTATGGAGGCCATGGAAGCAGGTGTGCCGGTTATCGGCTGCGAGAATTGTGCCGGAGTTAACGAAATCATCCAGAATCAGGATACCGGGTTTCTTGTGAAAAGAAGCATACCAGACATTGCTGATGCATTGAAGAAATTGATGGATGATCCGCAGCTGCGGCAAGCTATGGGTAGAAATGGAAAGCGTTATATTGAAAAAGAATACAATCCTGATAAAATATGGAATCAATGGGAAAAGTTGATTACAGATACAGTTCGTAACAAAGCAAATTAAGATGAGGTAATTTATGGTGCAGAGCAGCGCGTTTTCCTATAGGCAGTTATGCGGGGATAATGGTCTTATGGTCATTGTTCCTCATGAGGATGATGAAATCAACCTGGCAGGAGCCCTTATTTATGGCGCCCGAAAAGAGGGCGTTCCCGTTAAATGCGTATTTATCACAAATGGCGACGCAGAATATCCTGCGACAGTACGATTTCGCGAAGCTGTTCAGTCATTATCCATCTTGGGTGTAAAGGAAGAGGACATTATCTTTTTGGGATATCCTGATGGCGGCCGTCATGGAGAACGATCTGTTTTTTTACATTCTACAGATGAAATTGTAAAAGCAGGAGCGCATGGAAATACATATGGAATTTCCATGCACCCTGATTTTGCAGCGCAGGAAATCGGGAAATCTCATGAATGCAGCTGGGCTAATCTTCTTGGTGATATGGAAGATGTGATAAAGAAGTATCGTCCATCAGCCATAGCAGCATGTGATTTTGACTATCATCCTGATCATCGCATGTGTTATCTGGCTTTTATGGAGGTCATGAATCGAATTCTTCATAAGGAAAGCCACTACCGGCCCCTGGTCCTTATGGGATACTGCTATACTACCGGATTTGATTCTGTTTCTGATTTTTACGGAAGGCATCTGCTTTCTGCCATCGTTAATAAAGAAACGCTGCGGAATAAACATTTTGAAACGGAGAATCCCACATATGACTGGGGGAAACGTATTCGATTGCCGGTTATGAAAGAGTGCCGTACATGGCTGGCGGAGAATGTCCTTTTCAAAGCGCTCTGCGCACATTTGTCCCAAAAAGCGTTAAGACGGGCCGTGAAGTTGGTTAATGGGGATGAAGTATATTGGGTTCGAAGAACCGACAATTTAGCTTATGAGGGCATTATGACGGCATCTTCCGGTAATACCCGCCTCCTGGATGATTTTCATATAATCAATACCGGGGATATCATTTCAGAAGAGCCGGCTTTTCAGGATTATCTTTGGATGCCGGACAGCAATGACAAGGGAAAATGGTGCCAGTGCACCTTTTCTGAACCACAGCATGTGGAGGCACTCGCTTTATATGGCAATATTGAAACTGGGCAAAGAATCCTGCGGGTAAGAATTTCATTCAGCAACGGAAATTCCTTTGAGGCAGGACCATTAGCAGAAAATGGAAAGCAAACGCTGATAACCTTCCCGGCGCAGGATGATGTAAACTGGATTCGTTTTCAAATATTGGAAACAGAAGGAGAATATGCAGGGGTATCTGAATGGGAAATCTTTAAGAACTTACACATGGATGCAGAACCTCAGGTTTTTCAAATTACAATGGATGGGAATTTTGCCTATGACTGGTATGTGTACCCGGGAGAGAGTCCTCATATTGATGTATATCAGCATGGGATAACCGGCGAAGCTGAATGGACACTCAATGGGAAAAGATGCACCCGTGAAGAAATAGAAAATGAGGTCAGAAAGGTACATGAACCGCTTGTAGTTCGGGCTTCTTTAAAGGATAACTCGGACATTTTCTCAGAGATCATAGTAAAACCTGCAGGAGTATCATATAGACTGGTTCATCTGTTTGAAACAAGGCAAGATAAGTTGGCAGTATGGTGGGAAAACCAGAAGGAAAAATATCCTCATCACCAGTTGAGAAAAATTAAGAACAAGTAGAGAACTAAAAAACATTGTTCTGTAAGCACCTAATAACATGATGCATAGTTAAAACCGGATGGAATCCTGTATTCTTAATACAGTTCCATCGTAAGCGGTAAATAATCGATGCGTGTTAAAATCCCATCAGATATGAGATACTATCTATATCCGATGGGATTTATCATTTACATTCTTTCTGGATTTCAGGAGCCCAGGGAAGATATTTCTCCAGCGTAGTGTCTCGCTGCGGCCATTCCTCGTTAGGTAACCTGCTGAATACGTAGTTGAAATATTTTTCCGGATCAATCCCGTTTGCTTTACAAGTCTTCAGGATACTGTAAACAGCAGCACTTGCCTGGGCGCCTTTAGGAGTATCATAAAAGAGCCAGTTCTTTCTGCCTATAGTAAAGGGGCGGATACTGTTCTCCACTGGGTTGTTGTCTATTTCACAGCTTCCATCTGTCAGGAAGCGTTTGAGGTTCTGCTCATTGCTTCATGATTTTAAGATGAAGGACATTGCTCTTTTCCGATCTGTATTTGATACATGCCTATGGGAGCCACTTCCCTCAGACAAGGAAAAAGAGTTACTGTTCATTTCTATAAGCCTCAGAAAATTTCTAGAATTAGGCTATATGGTAATGGGTAATGTAAATCAGGACAGCCGTATTTTAGTGGGCCGTATTCCGTTCAGCAATGGGTATTCTGTAGAAACCGGGCCGCTTGAACATAATGGTCAGGCCTTGGATGTACAGATAAATCCCCAGAGTGATATAGAATGGGTATCCTTTCAGGTATTGAAGATGGAGGGGCCCCATCCGGGTTTAACGGAGTGGGAGATTTTTAATCAGCCTCAGCCGGATGTGCATGTCTTTAAGATACTGGTTAATGGAGAATTTGCTTATCATTGGGATGTGTATCCTGGAGAAACGGTAGAAGTAGGGCTATATTCTTATCCGGAAGACGAGCCTGTTACATGGAAACTAAACGGTACTGCTATATCTCTCGAGCAGTTGAATCGGCGGATATCGGAGGAAAGCGGCACGGCTGTGATTCAGGTAATATCTCTGAAGACCGGAGATATTTTGGATGAAATATATATACATAAAGCATCTGGTATTGATAAATTTCATGCCTGTGTTACACATTCCCATAATCGTCTGCGCATGTGGGTGGATAAGCAGAAAATCAAACGTAGGCATCATCAGTTGAGGGTGCTGAAATGGGAGAGCTTGAAAAAGTAAGTTATAAAAGCCAATTGTTTTAAATCTGTGCGATTATTTCCGCCAATCCATCCATTGTCATCGCTGAATGATGAGAAGATTAAGCTGGATATCCGTAATTTCTTTAAGATGGAGGAAAGTATACAATTAAAACAGGGAATTGTCGTTTAGGTAAGCGGCAGTTCCCTATTTGTTTATAATTGCAACAATGGTCCAGTTTAAGCTCTGCCATTAATAAATTTTCAATCTGTCATCAAAGCGTTGGACTGTCATCATTTATCTAAAGTCAAATTCATCTTTATGCTCATTCCAATTGATGGAACCAGACCAGTTATTTGTATATAAAATGATAACTGCATCCGGGTGCAGCTGATTTACCAGTGAATGACCACTGCCTCTGAAGGGACGGAGATCAATGACGGTTATGCTCTTACAGCCAAGGCTGAGTAAAGGCGCCATAGCATCACCAAAAGAATCCCTGATGATTAAAAGCTTTTGGTTGGGATATCCGGATAGGGCTAAATTATTGATAGTGAGAAGGGGCTGGTCACCATAACCATAAGCACTGTATGGGTTTTTATTATAGTAATCAACATAATCAGTTACGTCCCCATCATATGTAATTTCAAATGGCCCTTCTTTACTTATACCCTTTTCAGGTATATCCAGATATATATTGGTATAAAAGTCAGGATGCAGGATAGGGAAATCATCTGGCTTTGCTCTGGATAAGGTAACTTTCTTGCCTATACTTCCAAGGAAAAAAGCAGGAAGAGACTCTACCTTGTAATGGCTGACTTCCAGATTGGAAGAATTAATCTCGATACCATATTTTTGATGAAGGTGTTTTGCTGCAAAACCGGCAGCGTTTAGGGCTGTCTGAGGAAGCCAATGGTGGTCAGTGCGGAAGAAGAGCTGATGATATTGATCTTCAGGGACAGTTTCATGAAAATATTCACGAAGATCAATCGTATCAATACCGTTTTGCTGTAAGCCGGAAAGGAGCTGGTCTGCGTTAGCATTGGAAAAGTCATAATGATTGCGCAGCCAGGCATCCTGCTCTCCATATTTATTGATTTTTCCTGGTGCCTGGATATAGGTCAGAGGAATATTTTGAGATTGAAGGAATTTATGAAAAGAAATAACGGACGCTATACGTTCCTTCATGTCTTGCTTTTTATATACGAATGACCAGTAGCCATCCTTGAGGGGGATTGCTCCATAAGCAGGAGTAATTACATTCCAGTGAATTGCTGTATCATAAAAACGCTGCAGCTCGGCGACTGAATGGTAACAAAACATGTTGCTTTTAGTCCAATCGCCTAATCGTTCAGCTGGAGTTTGTTTATGCTTTTGGGGAAAGCTATATACTTTTTGTGAAGATTCCCGTGCTGTGTTATCAAAAGGATAGAGCTTGGCCTAGTCTATATGAATATTTTTGGCAGGATTCTTCTCATTTTTATCGGAGGGGGTACCGGCAAGAGCCATTTTAATTATGGAATAGTTGTAAAGCCGGGGAATTTTTAATGTAATGGCTTTCACGCCCCAGTGAATCAGGGTGAGCAGGCTGACAAGGAGAAGAAGCCCCATGCAGGCGGCCATGATTCTGTTTTTCCAGCTGGAAATAGGCATTGGTTTCTCCTTCCTGTTAGAAATTAAAGTAAATAAAGGGATTGTAGCTGGAGCCTGTGGCGACGATCAGGCACAACACAAACAGGGCGGCAGAGCAGATGGATTCGACGATTGGCAAAGGAGAATGGCATTTTATTCTGCCTTTGAGCCATGGATAGAGGGGCAGGGACAGCAGGAGCGCCGGTATGAGTACGGTCCAGCTGCTGCACAGATACTCCCAGAAGAAGGAATCTACAAGGCTGCTGGATGCGGGATTCAGCATGACGGATATATATGAAGCTGCGGAAGAAATATCCGGTGAGCGGAAAAGAGCCCAGCCCAGGATAATGGCTGCCAGGGCATATATATGGGCGAAGGATCCTATTTTCTTGGTGAATCCGGTTTCCTTTTCAATCACTAGGAGTACAAAGTAGAACAGTCCCCAGCAGAGAAAGGTCCAGTTGGCACCATGCCAGGCACCGGTGAGCGCCCAGACAATGAAAAGATTCAGAATATGCCGCGCGGGAGAAACCCGGTTTCCGCCCAGAGGAATATACACATAGTCCCTGAACCAGCTGCCCAGGGTCATATGCCAGCGACGCCAGAATTCTGTGGCACTTTTAGAAATGTAGGGATAATTGAAGTTTTCCGGAAAATGGAATCCGAACATGAGGCCAAGGCCGATGGCCATATCGGAATATCCGGAGAAATCGAAATAAATCTGCAGCGTGTAGGCAATGGCTCCCAGCCAGGCAGTGGCCATGGATCCAGGTGTACCATAATCGAATATGTTGTCAGCCACCTGTGCCATATAATTGGCAATCAGTACTTTCTTGGCAAGCCCATAAATAAAGCGGAGCATGCCATCAGAAAACAGATCCCAGGATTCCGCCCTTGTCCGGATTTCATTCATAATAGAGGAGTATCGGACAATCGGCCCGGCTACCAGCTGGGGGAAAAGAGCGACATACAGTGCGATATCAAAAAAATTCTTCTGTACAGGTACTTTTTGGTAGTATATATCGAAAACATAGGAGAGTATCTGGAAGGTGAAAAAGGAAATGCCAAGGGGCAGCGCAATTTGCAGGTTAATCAGCGAGGTATGGAGAAGCAAGCCTAACTGGGTTATGGTGAAGGTCAGATACTTGAAGACAAACAGGAGCAGCACATGAAAGGATACGTCTGCTATTAGAATCTTCTTTCGAAATTTGGGGTCAAGGCTGCTTCCAATGGCACGTGCCGCCAGCCAGCCGGCCAGGATGGAGAATAGCAGAAGAAGAATATAAATCGGCTCTCCGCAGGCGTAAAAAACGAGGCTGATAAAGAGGAGAAATTTATTTCTGAAAGTCCTTGATTTCCAGAATGGATTGTAATAAATTGCAATGGCAATGGGGAGAAACATGAAAAGAAATGCTGGAGAAGAAAAGACCATGGAAAGACTCCCTGGAAAATAAAATAGCAGCAGAAATTACCTTAGCGGACATTATCTTATATAAATCATATTATATCATACTGAGTTAGATAAAATTGAGGGATGCGCACTGTTGTGTAAGTGTCAAGTTTTCCTCGGTAATTCATTTGA
>ULNV01007125.1_pt1 | contig 20357 bp, 20 predicted proteins | sample 1952011 | NCBI WGS metagenome assembly ULNV01 (sample SAMEA4835586, study PRJEB28245) | human gut metagenome | biome: gut microbiome; material: fecal sample | place: Denmark | collected 2008
GCTTACAGAGTTACAAATACCTTTTAGGTATGTATAGAGCAATTGCTGAACCATCGCCTCTGTATTGATTGGATAGTTATCATATGAAACTGTGTTTAGAACAGTATTGAATAAACCTATGATTTCACCTACATCATTACTTTGAGCAAGGATCTGTTCATTAACATTCTCCAACTTTGTATCATCAAAGACATTAAGTGCCATTAGAGAGAACAGTGCATTGTAAACTTCACTGTTTGGTATTCCTAAAGTCATAAAACCTTTTGAGTATACAGGTGAGCGTAAAGTTAGGTATCCTGTCTGGCACATCAGCACGTTCTGGTTCATTGAGGTTAATGAGGTTGGGTTCTTATAATCATTTACCTTAATGTTAATAGTCTTATCTTTCTCGATGTAATCCAAAGCATTCAACTTATGGGTCTGCAGATAGTTTGCAAGAATTGATGGTAATCCACCATTGTCATACCAGTATTCACCAAAATCTACAAATTTATTTTTTACAATATTTTGGAAAAATTTATTTACTGACCAGGTACTGAACACTTTCTTTTTATAGAATTCATCAAAGCAGTAACCATCATAATTCTGAGCCATCATATCTAGCATTGACTCTAACTGAGCATCGGTTACTTTATCAACGCTACAGTTATTCTCATAGGATGCTGCTAATTTTAAATAATCGATGTAGTACTTTTTAATCTCGTCGCGGGTAAAACCTATCATCTGAGAATAGGCACTGTCATTGGTGATATCGTTGATATCAGAGCCAACTGAAAAGATTGATACATCTTTTAATCTGGTGACACCAGTAATTCCTAAGAATCTTATGGCATACTTGCCTTTGATTATTCCGTAAAATTCTCTTAAAAACTCTTGGAAAGAATCGTAGATTTTTTTGTTATTGATGTTTGCTGTTAGCTGACAGTCATATTCATCAATTAAAAGGACTATTTTTCTGTGCTCTATTGCTAATGCTTCTAATAAACTTTTTAGTGAGCCAGTTGGGGAGAAATCTTCAAAATAATTTTTTACTTTGTTTAAAAACGCAAAGTTTGAAATATCTTTGGTTAGTCGTCTTTTAAATTCTATAAGGTCATCCTTTGGATATTCAATCAGATTTAATCTAAATACTGGATAAGTAGGCTCTGTCCATTTATCATAAATCCAGGTACCTTTAAAGTAAGGATCGACGCCTGATTCAAATAGAGTTGCTACAGTATCTAGGGTAAGAGATTTACCAAAGCGACGAGGCCTTGAGACAAATATTCTTTCTAGAGGATTGTCTACTAGCATTCTATAAAGATATTCTGTTTTATCTATATAAATTCTATTATTTTCATAGAAATTTTTAAATGAACCAGTATCGCCTATTTTTTTCATACCAATAATTCCCTGCAACCTTAATTTAGATTATATAGGCAATTTAAAGAATTTTATTTTTTAAGTGACTAATATTAAGTGTTCTGAAGAAAAATACTATGTTTTACAAAATGATGATTCAAAACTAAGATTGTCTATATTTCCGCTTCTGTATAGCAAGATACGCTTTACTTTAAAGATATGCTCTTCTAGTAAGGATGCCAATCTAAGGTAGTAATAGGAGCTCCTGGCTTTAATGAACCATCGTCATTATCATCTTTTGGATCAGAGCTTTCTGGTTCTTCTTTTTCCACTCCCACATAGGATTTTAATCTAGTCTCTTTTAGCTTTGGCTTAAGATCAGAGATTGCAATTCCACGACGCAGAACTACGCCACCAATGATGATCTGAGAGCACAGCATTAAAGACATCCTGTTTGCAAAGATACTGTCATCCTCAGGGCTTACACTCTCAGCTGATTTTAAGTGAACTGTGGCACACTCACTGATTGGTGTTTCTTCAGGACAGATTGCTAAGACACATGAACCTGTGGCACGAGCTTCAAGAGAGGCCTCTAAGACATCTTTATTCTTACCTGTAGCTGAGATTGCTAAAACTACATCACCTGAACGTAGAGAGGAGACTGCTAACATCATTGACTGTCTGTCAGTATAGGCTTGGCAAAAGAAGCCTAAATTTAGCATTCTGTTTACAAAATCAACACCGATAAATGAGGTTAAACCTTGAGATAAAACTACGATGCGACGAGACTGACTGACAACATCGATTGCTCTTGCAATAGTTCCTTCATCGGTTGCGCGCTCGGCACTCGATACAGAGTTTTTAGCAGCACCTATGACTTTTGAAATCACATCTCCTACGGTATCACCTTGCTTTACAGCTTCAACTTTCTTTAAGTTCTCAGCAGAAACTGTAGCACTTAGAATCAGTTTAAATGCAGGAAATCCCTCAGCTCCAAAGCGCTTGCAGAATCTGCAAATAGATGGTTCTGAGACCTGTGCTCTTTTAGCTAACTGTGCAATATTCTCGTTTACAACTAATGCTGGATTTTTGAGAATAGTAGCAGCTACTTTTCTCTCTGACTTTGTAAGATCAGTTTCAGCTGCGATTCTGTCTAAGATGTTTTCCATATTAAACTAACTCAGCAATACTCTTAACAAAGCCATTTTGAACCACGTACTGAATTCTAAAGTCATCATCAAAGATAACCAGATCGGCGATAAAGCCACCTTCAATTCTACCCATATCCTGCAAACCGATGGCTCTTGCTGGGGTATAGGTTGCAGCAAGCAGAGCCTCATCAAGGCTGAAGCCACAGCTTTGAATTAAGAACTTCACACCATCCATCATACAGATACTGGTACCGGCATATGCGCCTTTTGCATCGATAAGTCCACGCTTATCAACAAAGACTTCCGTAGCACCGACAATGAAAGATTGAGGAGTCTTTGGCATACCTGCTACAGGCTGAGCATCAGAGACAATGTAGAGTCTGTCACCTAGTACTTTATGTGCTAGTTTTACTAAAGATGGGTGAACATGCTTGCCGTCAGCAATAATACTTGCAAAGACTTTTTCACTTTGCAAAACGGCTCCTACTAAGCCAGGCTCTCTGCCTACTGGAGGTCGCATGCCATTGAAAAGGTGGGTTACATTTGTAACACCAGCCTTAAAAGACTGCATAGCCTCAAAATAGCTAGTTGCTGTATGACCTAATGACAAAGTGATTTTGCTCTGTAATAACTCAATGATATTCTTTGCCTTTACAACCTCTGGTGCGATAGTCATATAGGCAATGATATCTTTTTGAACTCTTAATGAATCAAGATCAGTCTGACCTAATGGTCTTATATATCCAGATGGATGAAAACCTTTATGTAATTGAGAAATAAAAGGACCTTCTAAGTGGATACCAGGACAGATCGAAGGATGCTTTTCTTTAAACTCGGCGACAGCTGCCATAGCCTTTGTGTAGTTCTCACGAGGACCTGAGATTAAAGTAGGCACAAAGGTAGTTGTACCATGTTGAGTTAAATAACGACGCATCTGCTCTAGAGCTTCAATAGATGGAGTCTGACCAAATGAAACACCCGCACAACCATTAACTAAGAGATCGATAAAGCCAGGACATACGTGAAGACCTTTAACATCGATTTCTTCGGCAGTACCATCCTCTAAAAGACCTGGATCCATAGGTACAATTCTATGATCCATGATTGCTAGTGATGTGGCGTCAACAAACTCCTCTGAGGTTACATGGAGTTTGGCATTTTTAATGATTGTTACTGCCATGATGCGTCCTTTTATATCTTATCTAATTTAAAGGCTATTCAGATTTTGAAGCTTGTTCTTTAGCTTTTGCTCTTAGAGCTTTTTTAGCTCTCTTAGCTGCAAAATCTGGTTTACCTTTATTCTTTTTATCACGAAGTCTGTTCTTTTTATGAGGCTTCTTTTCCTCATCTTTTACTTTCTTGTCAAATCCACCGTTACCACCGATGCTTGCGCGTGAGCGTTTCTTTTCAGACTGACGTGGAGCACTAGGATCTTTTACAGGGAAAACTGCACAGACGTTTTTAATAGATCTCTTTTCAATAGCTTTACCTGTGTAACGCTCAAGCTTCTCTAAAAAGCCAATTTCATTGGCCATAACTAATGTAGTAACCACACCTTGAGCACCGGCTCTTGCTGTACGACCTGCTCTGTGTACATAAATTGCAGCATTAGCAGGAATATCAAAATTGTAAACATGAGTTACATCCGGAAGATCAAGACCACGGGAAGCTACATCAGTTGCAATTAAGATATCACTCTCACCCTCGTTGAACTTACGCAGAGCAGCTTTTCTTTCAGTCATTGAAATAGAGCCTTGAAGACTTGCACACTTAAAGCCGTTTCTGCGTAATGAAGCTTCTAATCTCTGTAATCTCTCTTTAGTCTTTACAAAGACAATAGACTTGCCTTTGATAGTAGTAAGCAAGTGCACTAGGATCTTTAATTTCTGAGGGTCGCCTGCTGCGTAATAGGCACGAGACTGCAGTTCTTCAGGTAAAACTTCGTCCTCTTCACCGCCGGCACCGATTCTGACCTCAAGAGGATCATTTAAGACGGAAGATGCAAAATCCTCAATGCCAGAGCCTTCTAGAGTTGCAGAGAATAACAGGGTCTGATAACGGTTATAGAGCTCACGAGTAATTTTAGCGACATCATCTCTAAAGCCCATATCTAACATTCTGTCAGCTTCATCGATGACATACATCTGTACAGTTGAGGTGTCGAGCCAGCCTTTTTCGATGTATTCAATAAGTCTGCCTGGAGTTGCCGCAATAATTGAGCTTGGATTTTCGCGCTCAATCTCTCTGCTGCCACCTCCGATGATAGTACCTGCTGATAAATCGTTATAGCCTTCAATTAAAGCCTGGCAGACATTTTCAACCTGTAGCGCCAGCTCTCTGGTGGGCTCGAGGATAATTGCTCTGACACCAGGCTTTTTCTCAAGCGACAGTCTTGCAATTACAGGTAATAAGAAAGCTGCACTCTTACCAGTACCGGTTGGAGCTCCGCCTAAAATGTCTGCACCTTCTAGTGCTTTAGGAATAACTAGAGTTTGAATAGGTGTAGGCTTATCCCAACCTAATTTTTCAATATTCTCAACTAAAAAATCTGGAAGACCAAATTCTGAAAACAGCATTAAACGCCCTCTTTACCCATGCGTGTAGCATGGCACTTTTTAATAAATTCAATAACCTTGCGGCGACTTTCGGTATTTGCCTCTTCGGTGCCGTTAAACCAGCGCACCAACTCAAGATCAGATGCTTCTAGAAGATCAACATAATCATTGAGCATCTGTTCGTCACATTTTGGTAAATCAATATCTACAAATGGCAGTAACATTAAATCAAGCTCACGCATACCGCGTCTTGACTGCCATTTTACTTTTCCTGAAACTTCTACCATTCTCTTCTCTTAACTAATGAACTTTACTCGTTACTGTTTACTTTAAATTACGCTTTGAATTACACTTTAAAGACTAAACAGATACCTGAGCTTTAATTGCAGGATATGGATCATATCCTGTTAATTCAAAGTCCTCATATTTGTAATCAAAAATAGATGGAGCTTTACGTAAGATATTCATAGTAGGCAGAGCTCTTGGAGTACGAGATAACTGCAGTTCTACCTGCTCAAAGTGGTTCTTATAGATATGAGTATCACCACCAGACCAAACAAAGTCACCTAAACCTAAGTCGCACTCTTTAGCTACCATCATGGTCAAAAGAGCATAGCTTGCAATGTTAAATGGAACACCTAAGAACATATCAGCACTTCTCTGATAAAGCTGACATGAGAGCTTACCATTAGCCACATAGAACTGATATAGAGTATGACATGGAGGTAGAGCCATCTTGTCCACATCTGATGGATTCCAGGCACAAACGATAATACGTCTTGATTCTGGGTGATGTTTAATTAAGTCGATAGCATTTGATAATTGGTCGATATGTCTGCCATCAGGTGTTTCAAAGTCACGCCACTGTTTACCGTAAACAGGCCCCAAATCACCGTTTTCATCGGCCCATTCATTCCAAATACGAACACCGTTTTCCTGCAGGTATTTGATGTTAGTAGAGCCTGAGATAAACCATAAAAGCTCATGGATAATAGACTTTAAGTGGCACTTTTTAGTAGTTACTAATGGGAAACCTTTTTCTAGGTTAAATCTCATTTGTGTTCCGAAAATGGAGCGGGTACCAGTGCCGGTTCTGTCACTTCTGTCAGTACCTTCTTCCATGATCTTCTTTAATAAATCTAAATAAACTTGCACACTTAGCTCCTGTTCTGGTTATAGTTCTTTGGATCTATGACTGAGGATAGACCTTGAGATTTTGCATATTCAATATATAGGCTCTTAATCTTTACACTTGAGTTTAAAGTTAGAGCCATCTTGCCGATGCTTAGCAGATCCTGCAGATTAACATGACGGGCAATATATTTAACTCTAGCAATCTGTGAATAATTCATAGAGAGATTGCTATAGCCTAATGACATTAAAAGTAATGAGCCTACAGGAGAGCCTGCTAGCTCACCGCAGACTGACAGAGGTTTACCTACCTCTGTAGTTCTATCGATTAAATACTTCAAGCATCTTACTGCAGCAGGATTAAACGGATCAAAAATCTTAGATACCTTTGGATTTGATCTGTCAGCTGCGAATAAATACTGAATTAAATCGTTTGAACCTATAGAGAAGAAATCACATTCTGCAGCCAACTCATTTAAGATGAAAGCTACACATGGGACTTCAATCATGACACCAAAGCGTGGACGAACCACCTCTTTACCGGTTTGTTCTGCGACCTCTTTTAAGGCCTCATTTAAGATCCTCTTTACGATTAAGACTTCTTCTAATCTTGAGACCATAGGTAACATGATTTCAAGATTGCCAAATTCCTGATTAGCAATGATCATGGCACGAAGCTGAGTCTTTAAGATATTAGGCTGATCGATACAAACTCTAATACCTCTCCAGCCTAAAGCAGGGTTTTGGTCCTCTTCGATTGGTAAGTAAGGCAAGCTCTTGTCTCCACCAATATCTAAAGTTCTCATGCAGACAGGTAAACCTTTAAACTGGGAGAGTAAAGTCTTATACCATGAAATCTGCTGTTCTTCAGATGGCAGAGATGAGCTTAGCATGAAAGCAATTTCAGTTCTGTACAAACCGATACCATCAGTTTGAATTGCCAGATCGTCATCCTCATGATTTAGACCAGCGTTCAACTGAATGGTAATTTTATTGCCGTCTAAAGTTACGCCCTTTTCAAACTTCACACTTTCAAAGAGATCATGTAACTGACGAGACTGAGAAATCAACTGCATATACTCATCAACCACACTTGATGATGGGTCAACGATAACCTCAGCATTCTGACCATCAACGATGATGGTCCTTCCATCAACGTCATTTAAATCAAGTTTTACATCGATTACAGCAGGAATTCCAAGATCTCTTGCTAAGATTGCAGTATGGGCAGAGGTAGCATTATCCACACAGACGAAACCAGCGACCTTGTCTTGAGGCATTTGAGCTACCACGGCAGCCGGCATGCTCTTTACCACTAAGACAATTGGAGAGGTTACATCAGTCTCTTTTGGAGCTAAATGAACCAGTCTTGTGATTAAGATAGAGGCAAAGTCACGGATATCACGAACTTTATCAGTCTGATTTTGAGCTTTAGCTTCATCCATACGTCTTTGTGCTACGACTTTAATTGCAGATGCAGCTACATAACCCTGAGAGAAGATCTCGTTATCAACCTCATCTTCAAAAGTCTGATCATCAAGCATACTGCCATAGCCTGACATATAGCCAGATGCAGCCTCAGTATGAGAAGTTTCCTGTAGATGCAGATTAGCTAAATCCATTTCAGTTTGTAGCTGAAAAATGGTCTGATGGAATAATTCTGACTGAATATCCTTATCATCAGAATACATGATCTGCATAGTTTCAAAGTTAACAGGTGGTTTCCAGACTACAGCCTGAGCTATAGCAATCGAGCCTGAGCCTGTCTTTCCTTTGTAACGTTTACCGTTATTAAAATCAGAGCTGGTTTCTTTTTCTGACTTATTTACAGAAATGATTGAAGCAATCTGAGCTGACAGAGTGATTAAGAAGGTTTCTTCCTGTTCTGTAAACTGTCTGTTCTCTTTACACTGGATAACTAGGACACCTAAAAGTTCACCTTGGTTAATTACAGGCACACCTAGGAATGATAAGAACTCATCTTCACCTACATCAGGAAGGTACTTAAAGTTTGGATGAGAAGGAGCATCTGCAAGATTTAACAGTTCCTGCTTTTTAGCAACTAAACCTACCAAACCTTCACCTACTTGCAAGGAAGCTTTGCCAATAGAGTCTTTTTGCAGACCATCGGTTGCAGCAAGTCTTAATAAAGATTTTCTAGGATTTAATAGATATAAAGAGCAGCAGTCAGCATGGGTAGTGCTGCGAATTCTATCTACTAGAGTTGTCACAGTATCTTCAAAAGAGCTCTTTGTTGATACTTCTTGAATGATCTGGCGTAAAGCTAGAAGGATTGAATTTTGATTTTCTTCCACTTTCAGCTTCCTCTCCTGTTCTTGCCGAATTTTTTCTCACGTCTATCGTTTTTCTCAAACTTTTCAGTTTTCTCGAAAAAGTTGTGTCCAAACAACGCATCCTGAGAAAAGAATGTCAGCACTTTTCTGTAAACATCCCTTTTAAAAGCAACCACTTGTCTTACTGGATACCAGTAACTTACCCATCTCCAGTCATCAAACTCTGGATGACCTTCGCGGGAAAACTCTATGTGACTTGATTTATCTGAGCATAAGGTTAACAAATACCACTTTTGCTTTTGACCTATGCATACAGGCTTTTCATTCCAACGGACCAGTCTTTTTGGCAGTCTGTATTTAAGCCAAAATCTTGTTGAGGCTAAAAGTCTAACATCACTTTTTTGTAAACCAAGTTCTTCATAAAGCTCACGGTACATGGCATCTTCAGGAGTCTCACCATAGTCAACTCCTCCTTGAGGAAATTGCCAGGAGTTCTGTCTGATGCGTCTTGCCCATAAGACCTGACCATTGCGGTTGCAGATTACAATACCTACGTTAGGTCTGTATCCGTCTTTGTCTATCACTGAAAACCGCCTAGTCTATTTAACTTTTTAATATCTTTGTTTTAAACTAAATCTTACATTTAAAACAAATCACAACTGTGATGTATTATAGCAGAGAACGCCTATTTCAAAGTCAGACCAGATCTCGTTTTGAGCTTTATTTTTAAAGGATTTTTTGATGAGTATTAACAATTGCAAAATTATCAGAACCCAAAGTCCAGATACCTTTGAAGAACTCATCAATTCACTAAATTCTATTGTAGGTAAAAGTATCAGTGAACTTGCCAAAATTGCTAATGTGCCTTTGCCTATTTCCACTACCCATGGAAAAGGTTTTACAGGAGAGCTTTTAGAGATAGTTTTAGGTGCAACAGCTGAAAATCGACCAATTCCAGACTTTCCTAAATTAGGTCTTGAGTTAAAAACTCTGCCTGTTGATAAGAATCTATTACCACTAGAATCAACTTTCTTTTGTCATGCTCCTCTTACAGGGATCAGACATTTAAACTTTGAAAACTCAGCACTATACTCCAAAATTAAAAGAGTACTGTTTGTAGTAGTTACCGCTCAAAGAGACATGAATTTTGAAGATAGAGTCATTGCAGGTTATTTCTTTTTTACTCCTAATGAAGAGCAACTCAATCAAATAAAAAGTGACTTTGAGGAACTCTATGAAATGGTAAAAACAGGTCACGTCGAAAGTATCAATGCCCGTATTGGTCAAATCATGCAGTTAAGACCAAAGTGCGCAAATGGAAAAGCTCTTACAGACTGTACAGGACCTGATGGTGAAATCATAAAAACCAGACCTCGTGGATTTTATATGCGCAGAAGTTTCACCAAAGAACTCATTGAAAGAGAATTGAAAGGAAAACAGTAATAGAGTTAACTCTGATATAAATCATCAAAACAGGGCACGAACCTAAAATAACTTTTGAGAAAAATTTGCATTTTATACTGATCTTATCTTCATAATTATTCAATTACAATAATTTTTATCTGTATTTTACAATTATTTAACCTTTTGTTTTATAAAGTTTTACCTGAATTTAATATTTTCATTTATTGCAAACGTTTACGGCGTAAACATTCAAAAATCACAGAAAATAGTCTTTTTTTTCAGAATGTTATTTTTTAAATATCGAATTATTTTCATTTTTTGATGCTCAACAAAAATTTATCATAGCTCACACATTGAATATGTATATTATCTATTTACGGTTAAAAAATAGAAAATTGCACAAAAAAAGGCTTACAATAAGGTTGTGTAGAAATTATAAAAATAAAGTACCGTCTGTAGTAGAAAGTTGTGTCAAGTTTTCAAAGCCGGTGCTTTGTAACTATAGGAGAATACGATGAGTGTTTCTAAGAAGTTTACCAAAGATAATAAGGTAACTGTAACCTTCACAATTAAAAAGACTGCAGCACAGAATGCTAAGAAGATCGATCTTCTATGCGAGCACAATGGTTGGCAGCCTGTTGCTATGAAGCCTCAGAAGAATGGCACTTTCAAAGGTTCAATCACTGTAAAAGCTGGCGAGCAGCCTTCATATCAGTACAGATTCAAATACACCTTTGAAGACAACAGCGTTAAGTACGATAACGACTGGGATGCTGAGCGTTATGTAGCTAACCCATTTGGTGGCGATAACTCTGTATTTTCAGCAGTTCGTGACTAATACTCACTATTTATGAAGAATGAAGCGGATTAAGTTCCGCTTTATTTTTGTCAAAATCTCAACTCTTTCTTTCATTCTCTTAAACACACTCAAGATCTTTTCTTACTTTCTAAGATTATCTGTCTTCTAAAATTTACAACAGTAAATGATATTCCCAGAAACGAATACAGCAATATGAAATTTATCTTTTTTAATAAATCATACAAACAGCATATAAATCACGTTTATTACACAAACAACAGTTGAATAAACAATTTATTTTTATAAATTATAGAAATTTGGCTCACAAAATGCTTGACATTGGAGCGTTCAAACTATATCATATGCTCACAATTTGACGCGGGGTGGAGCAGTCTGGTAGCTCGTCGGGCTCATAACCCGAAGGTCGTAGGTTCAAATCCTGCCCCCGCAACCAGATTCAAGAAGTTCGCTAAAAGCGAACTTTTTTCGTTTTTAGAGTCCAAATTTTTTTCTTGTCAATTCACATCTCTGCTTGTTAGTTGCAAAAATTAAGATTATAGGCACTACGAACTCTTTTTATCTTTTGTCTCTTAATTTATTTAAGAATTAAATACTTAATATTATTTAAAAAAATATTAATCCCCTATTTATTGAATTTTTTAAATTCAATTCTATAATGAAAATGTACCTAGTTAATACCTAAATAATCAACTCAAAAATCTTAATGCTAGGCACTTAATCTTGTATTTCCTGTCCAAGTCTTTTTGGCTGTAAGTAGCCAGATATATAGGTGAATGTCGCCTTAATGGTGACTGTTTGCTCTTAGCTTTATATCACCTAACAAAACTCTTGAACTGCGCATCTGCTGCTAATGTTCATGAGATTTGAAAATAATAGACATGGAGAATCAAATGACTTTTGATGAAATATACGCACGAGAGCTAAAGAAGATTAAGCAAGATCCTGTTTCTTTTGTTTGGAATAACTGCATTAAAAAACACGATGATCAGGAGTTCATGGTAATTACTTATCCTAAAGAAGGTAAGTACCCAAAATACTTTATTGAATGCCTTTACTTTCTGCGTTTTGATATCAGTGAAATTAAATACGGCAGTTCAACAGACGCCATACTTTTGCAGAATCATAACAATGCTAAATTTACTGATGAGCAAAAAGATGGTATTCAGAAAATCATTGCCTATTTTGGTTGCAGACAATTAAATCCAATTAAAGAGAAAAGGATCCACATCAAAGGATCAAAACTTCTTTTAGACAGCATGTATGCTCATTCTGTCATAACTTTAATGGGAATGTGCTGTGATCAGATCTATAAGCACCTCTTTCCTGAGGCGCAAAAATAACTAAGCATGATGTAGTTATAACCAAGATTGTAACTGCATTGTAACTTTCGTTGTTGCGCTTAAAAAAGAGCATACCTCTAATCTAATTTTGTATAGAGCAGTTTACTTCGTGCATTAGACACTAACGTGGCCATTAGTGTCCTGGTTGAGGTTCAAGTTACCTAGGACATCTAATTTGCCTTTTAAGCCAGCTCATAAAGCATGTAAAAACATATTGGAGAATTAAATGACTTTTGAAGAGATATACACTAAGGCTATCGATGAGATTAAGCAAGATCCTGTTTCTTATGTTTGGAATAACTACATCAAAAAGCATGATGATCAGGAGTTTATTGTTATCACAAAACCAAAGATGGAAGATGGTAAATACCCTAAATACTTCTTAGAGTGTCTTTACATACTGCGTCTTGATATCAGTGAAATTAAATATGGAACCTCAACTGATGCCATCCTGTTGCAGAATCATAACGTAGCTAAATTTAGTGATAGGCAAAAAGATGGTATTCCCAAAATCATTGCCCACTTTGGTTGCAGACAGTTAAATCCAATCAAAGAGAATCGAATTCACATCAAAGACTCTAAACGACTGCTAGATAGCCTTTACGCTCATTCTCCTGTGTCTTTGCTTGGAATGGCATACGAGCAGATCTATAAAAGGCTTTTTCCTGAGGAGAATAAATAACTGAGATCTTTGTAGTCATAACGTCTGTTATGGCTACATTTCTAGACACTAACCAATCTTTTTAGAATACGGCTATAGACATTAAGACCTATTTTAAAGCATCAGGATCTACTTTAAATTCTCCATTATGTAAGCTAGATCCGATGCCTGTTCCTAGGTTAAACATTGCACCTTTGATATGCTCCTGGAAACACGAGAAATCCTCCCCTCCAAGATTTGCTCTTTGAGAGAATACTGTCAAACCTAACTTAGTAGCTTCTTCATTAATAAGCTCAGATAATTTAAGATCATTATTTGTAGCAGGACAGCCTTTGATAAAGCGAATTCTATCTTATAGCCTTCAATCTCTAAGACAGTCTTTAACTGCGTCATTTTTCTCAATGATTATAGAACGTGCTACAGCTGAAAATGATCTTACGGTGCCTTCTGCAAATACTGAATCAGGAATGATATTCAACGTGCACAGATGAAACATGAGTTATAGAAATCGTGTGTTCAAGGTAGGACAACACATTGATGCATATTGAATTGTTGTCGAAAAAATAATATTTAAAGAAGTTCTTCCATGTATAATATAATTTACGTTCTTTAGCTTTCCTAAAGAGAACTATCATTTTTGATATGGTTCCATATCGATAGAATAGCTTTGAGCCACTTTGCTTTATATAAGAACTAGTTTGCTTATTTCTGTTGCTAAAGGCTACTGTGGATAGTCTGCCCCAATCAGATAACTTAAATCGGATGGCTGTTTGTGTGGGAATATAAGCACTAAAAACGCTAGCTAGGCTCTTTATTGTGTAATTACAATATGGCAATACAAAGGCTGGCAGTAAATTATGCGTCCTTCTGCGTTTGTCTGTGAATGTGCAGATTATTCTTGGTATTAGTATGAGCTTGGGTTCTGTTCCTATCTGCTTGATTTGTCTTTTTATGTAACCGTGAATTCTTATATTTGTTGTGCCTAATATTATCTCTAACCATATAAAAATCTTTGGTGACAGCACAAATTTTGGGAAACCGTCTTTATGGTACTCTACATAGAACAATTGCTATGGAAAAATGAACATGACTTTTGGGTCAGCCACAACCATAGTTTTCCCGACGAGGGTTGTGGCCTTTTATTTTGTAAAAAAGCTTCAATTCAGCTCCTAATTTAAATTTCTCTTATTCCTCTACAAATTTATTCCTTATTGTTCGTATAACTTGATTTATAACACATTTTTGACGTCTACAATCCGTATTAACTTGATAGAAACACTGTAGCAAAAAGAATAACTGATGGGTTAAAAAGTAAGATGTGAATTGAGTAATGAGAAAGTGCAAACTAAAAAAGATATCCGTAATCCACTTGAGTATAGCCTCGATTTGTTCAGTGGCAAATGGAAATCACGCATACTGTCGTATTAGCAAACGCTGATAATCTAAGGTATGGCGAGATAAAAAGCAGAATAGACAACATTACTGATGCAGTATTAGCTGCCTCACTGAAGGAGCTAATTTCAAGTCAAATGATTGTTCGTCAATCTTATGATGAAATTCCGCCAAAAGTCGAATATTCGCTGTCTGAAAAAAGCAGATCGATTATTCCAATTTTTGAGATGATAAGTAAATGGGGTGAGAAATATTATGTAGATGATGATTCTAACTCAGACTCTGAATAGCTATCTTGCTATAAATTAGAGTTCATACGATAACGCCCAGCATAGACTGGGCGTTTTAACTTATCAGTAGAGTACTGATTAGTTGATCTTCTCACGAATACGAGCTGACTTACCAGCACGGTCACGTAAGTAGTAAAGCTTAGCACGACGAACGTCACCACGACGAGTTACTTTAACTGAAGCAATAAGTGGTGAGTTGGTCTGGAATACACGCTCAACACCTTCACCTGAAGAAATCTTACGAACGGTGAATGATGAGTTTAAGCCACGGTTACGCTTAGCGATAACGTTGCCCTCAAAAGCCTGTAAACGGCTCTTGTCGCCTTCAACAACCTTAACCTCAACACGTACAGTATCACCTGGGTTGAACTCAGGGATGTCAGTACGGATTTGCTCTTTCTCTAGCTGATCAATAATTGGGTTGCTAGCCATTTTAATGTACCTACCATTAAGTAAAAACAAAAAATCTTAGTTCAAGCCGTGTTCTTCTAAGTACTCAGAAAGTAATTTACTCTCTTCTTTAGTCAGTTCACGGTTCTGCAGTAAATCAGGGCGACGTTCATAAGTACGACCAAGACACTGCTTTAAACGCCAAGCTCGGATCTTTTCGTGATTGCCACTCATTAAAATCTCAGGAACCTTAAGTCCATCGATGACCTCAGGACGTGTGTACTGAGGAAAATGTAAGAGACCTTTTGCGAAAGTATCTTCCTGTGCGTTCTGAATGTTGCCTAAAACACCAGGCACCATTCTGGAAACTGCGTCGATGATACACATGGCAGGAAGTTCACCCCCTGACAGGACGTAGTCACCGATTGAAACCTCCAGATCGACTTCAGTCTGAAGGACACGCTCGTCAATACCCTCATAGCGACCCGCTACAAGAATCATTGAGCCCCAGCTGTGGAATTTGGTGACCAGAGAGTGATCTAGTTGTTTACCTTGAGGAGATAAACAAACTACTTTAGTTCCTTGAGGTGCTGCTTCTTTAGCTGCATGAATTGCATCACGCAATGGCTGAACCTGCATCAACATACCTGGACCGCCACCGTATGGCTTGTCATCCACATTGTGAAACTTATCTAAGGTATAAGTACGAGGATTAAAGCATTCAACTTTAATCAGCCCGTTTTCACAGGCTCTTCTTGTAACCCCAGATTTGGTCACAGCATCAAACATCTCAGGAAAGAGCGTAACAACACCAAAGTACATGGTTAATAATCTACGCCCCACTCAACCTCAATTGTCTTAGCTTCGAGATCAACTGCTTTAACAATTGGGCCCACGACATAAGGAATAAGAAAATCTTCTGTACGTTCCTTAGCCAGGTGGTCAGAGGGAGACACCTCTAAAATAGGAGTGGCTCCATAATCCCTAATTCTCGACACTTTGCCGAGCATTACACCTTCAAGTCCAATTACTGTACAACCTTCTAGATCGCACAAATAATATGTACCTTCAGGTACAGGAGGCAGGCTTGAGCGCCTGATCCCAATCTCAGCTCCTGCATAAGCTTTTGCTTCCTCAGGAGTTGAGGCCACATTTAACTTAACGACAAAGTCGTTACCATGTGGTCTGTATTCTTCAACCTGAACCTCGCGCCATTCCGCCCCGCGCTGACGTATAAACCATGGCGAGTAGTCAAAAAGGTTCTCAGGTTGGCTCGCAAAAGAACGGACCTTCATCCATCCCTTTACTCCAAATGATGAGCCTAAAGCTCCCATTGGACGCGGTGTATCTGCCATAAGCAGCTATTAAGCCTCTGCAGCCTCTGAAGACTCAGCAGCCTCAGCTTCAGCCTTAGCCTTTGCTTCAGCAGCAGCTTTACGAGCAGCAACAGCTTTCTCGTGCTTATCAGCCTTAGCCTTTAAAACAGCCTCTTCACCCTGCTCAGCTTCCCATAAAAGACGCTTTACACGATCTGAAGGCTGTGCACCCTTTGCAATCCATGCATTGATGCTTTCTAAATCTAAACGTAGACGGATTTCCTTGCCCTGAGCGATAGGGTTGTAAATACCAACCTGCTCAATGAAACGGCCTGATGCAGCAAAACGCTTGTCTGCAACAATAACGTGATAGAAAGGACGTTTTTTTGCGCCTAAACGACGTAAACGAATGACTACCATTTCGCTAGTACCTATATTAATTAAAAAAATCTGACAATCTAAAAAAATTGTCAACATACAAAAACAGTTGCATTATTTTACACTTTAATTTCAAAAAATCAAGAGTAAAAATTTTATGCAACTGTTAACTTAAGTTATCAAAAAGTTAAAGCATACTAAGGCTTTTCTCTTTAATAAAAATCTTAACGGCGGAAGAAGTTACCCATACCTCCCATTCCGCCCATGCCACCCATAGCTCCCATCATGCCACGCATAGCACCTGCCATCTTACGGACACCACCTTTACCCATCTTTTTCATCATCTTTTGGGTCATATCAAACTGACGTAAGAGGACATTAACCTCATGGATCTCAACACCTGCGCCAACAGCAATTCTCTTTTTACGAGAACCTTTAATGATCTCAGGATGAAGTCTTTCTTTTTTAGTCATGGAATTGATGATAGCTTCCATATGATCTATCTGCTTGTCGTTAACTTTATCTTTAATCTTGTCAGATAAATTACCCATGCCAGGTAATTTATCTAAAAGACCGGTCATACCGCCCATTTTCTTCATCTGAGCGATTTGATCTCTAAAGTCTTCAAAAGTAAAGCCCGCGCCTGACTTAATCTTTTCAGCCATCTTCTTAGCTTTATCAAGATCAGTATTTCGTTGCAGATCTTCGATTAAAGATAAGATATCACCCATATCAAGGATACGGGATGCAATTCTGTCTGGATGGAATGGCTCTAAAGCAGCAATCTTTTCGCCCATACCGATAAACTTAATTGGCTTACCAGTAATTTCTCTTACAGATAATGCAGCACCACCTCTAGCATCACCATCAGCCTTTGTTAAGATGACACCAGTTAACTCTAAAGCGTCATTAAAGGCTTTGGCTGTATTAGCTGCATCCTGACCGGTCATCGCATCAACTACGAAGTAGGTCTCGATAGGATCTGTCAAATCATGTAGACGCTTTACCTCGTTCATCATTTCCTCATCTACAGCTAAACGACCTGCTGTATCTAAGATCATGACGTCATATGCTCGAAGTTTTGCTTCTTTTAAAGCTGCCTGTGCGATGCTCTCAGGCTTATCCTTTGGATCTGAAGGAAAGCAATCAACTGAAATTTCTTGTGCTAAGGTCTTTAACTGATCCATAGCTGCTGGTCTGTAAGTATCAACTGATACTAACAGTACCTTTTTATTCATTCTCTCTTTTAAGTAAAGAGCCAGTTTTGCAGCAGATGTAGTCTTACCAGCACCTTGCAGACCTGCTAATAAGATCACAGCAGGAGGCTGATGAGCTAAATTGATTTCAGAGGTCTCACCGCCCATGGTAGCAACAAGTTCAGCATGAACTGCTTTAATAAACTCCTGACCAGGAGTTAAGCTCATTGCAACTTCTTGACCTAAAGCTCTTTCTTTTACTCTTGCTGTAAATGATTTAACTACAGGCAGTGCAACGTCAGCTTCTAACAGCGCTGTTCTGACATCACGTAAGGTGTCTTTAATATTATCTTCGGTAATGCGACCTTTACCGCTAATATTCTTTAAAGTACGGTTAAGTCTTTGGGTAAGATTATCAAACATCTTTAAGGCTCATCTAAATTCTGCTGTTTGTGTTCTTATATAAACGCTGTTTAATATAAACAAGTTATCAAAACAAAACTTACAGCAAATCGAAAACAATTTGAAATAAGCAGTTATCATAAATTACTTTTATAAAGTAATTTTATAACCACCAATTGGTAAGAAATAATTAAAAACTTCGTTGATTATATCAGATCTTAAAATGATCTAACGATTTGAGTGAAATGAGACTGTGAGAATACAGGAAAGCTTCATTAAAACAAAAGGACGGCTTTGCCGTCCTCAAGTTTTTAGTAATCAGGCTCAAAGGCCTCATTACGGGCTATCACATTAGGTGGTAGATGCTTCTTTAGCTGACTCTCAAGATATGCTTTTTTAGCTTTAGAATAGTTATCTTCGTATTCAGAATGATACAACCATCCATAAGCTTCTTCATACAAGGCAGGAGTTCCATAGCCTCGTACTAACATATCAGCCCAACCTAATCTTGCAGTCTTAGAACCTAAAGCAGCAGCAGTATGCATATACTGCTCTGACATATTCATATTCTTGCCCATGTAAAGACCGCGCTCAAAGAACTGAGACATTCTTACCATGGCAGGAGCATAACCATTGTCAGCTGCTTTTCTAATATATCCAATTGCAAGATCACGATCCTGTGTTACACAGGTACCATTGAGCAACATTACTCCCCATGCGTACATAAAGACAGGACTTTTTACAAGTCTTGCTCTATCTTCAATATCGGAGGTGAACTGGCACTTATCCTGATCTTTTACCACACTTACAAGATCAGTATTCTCAACAATGGCATTCATTCTGTCCGCAGTGTACATTTCAGTACTTGCACCGCCAGAATTAGAGATTGAACTCATATCAATACCCTGTAAGGTATCACGAGCTACCATTGCCTTAGTACTAGTTACAACCTCATATTTTGCAGCATAGGATGAAATAGGAGCCGATACGCACATCAAGCTTACAGCAAGTGCAATGAGACTGATTTTACAGTTTAACCTCATCGTACGTCCTCCTAAGTTAATATTCTCATGTCACTAAGTATAGGTGACATGAAACGGTTTTAAGAAACAAACTCTCAAAATAAGCTAAGAACTTTTATCTAGAACTTATCTTGAAACTTTTTTCTTCTAATACTTATATTTCGGTAAAAGTTAAATATAGTTTAATTTTATTTTGCAATTGTGGAGATCATTGCTTATATGCTGATAGATCACATACTCAGAAGAACAGCTTGAGAGCTCAAGAGAAATCCACAAAAATGAGGCTCTACAACCAACAGTTTCTAAACATGAAATGGTGGAGATTGCTCCTCCTCCACTTATATCTGCAAAGAACTAAATTCTATTGATAAAGGAATAAGATGGGGCTTATCTGTTAGCAGAAACGTGCTCTATCATGTTTTTAATGCTCTTGTTAGCTTCAATATATGATATTTCTATTTCAGGATGTGAATTTACAAATACCCTGAAAATTTCATCAGCAAAAGCCTGTCCTATATCGTCGATGCCTGAAAAATCCAACACTACATATTTGAATTTATCAAACCTTGCAAGTAAGCGTTTTGCATTAGATCTTGAAATAATACCTTCATCTTTATAGCGAAGTAATTTAACAGGAACAACAGTTTTACCAAAAGTTATATCTTCGCAACTTGAAAAATATTCATCAAAAAACTTTTTTCAGAGAGTTTGAGGAATTATTGTTCATAGCCATTAACACAAGAGTACCTGAGAAATTATTATCTTCAAGATCTTTATCTGTTTCGATAAACTTTCCAATATCTGAAGCACGATCTAGACTGTAGGTCAAAGAGCCTGAATGAATTAAAAACAAATCACAAGCTCTACATGAAAAGAAAATACCTTCGCCTGAATGTTCTTTTGGATTAGAGGTAAACTTTCCTTTAGCAAGTTCTAATAATGATTGATGTTCATCCTGAAGGGATAAATCATTTTTAATTTTCTTGAAAATACCAATACCTTTATCTTCAACAACAATGTATGTTTTCATTGCATCTTCAATGAGTTTTACAGTCACCTTAGAGGCATTAGAGTGGCTTAAAACATTATTAAACATTTCTGAAAATGCATAATCCAATATTTCTTTAGCAGTCTTATTTGCTTTGGTGATTGAATCAGATAAATTTGCAAATTAGCAATATTAACATTCTAAAAAGTGGTGTATTTATATTTCATATTACAAAAAAAGGCAGCCTCTAAAACTCGGATTTTGTAGAAAAGTATGCCATAAGGAA
>ULNV01001173.1_pt1 | contig 20130 bp, 14 predicted proteins | sample 1952011 | NCBI WGS metagenome assembly ULNV01 (sample SAMEA4835586, study PRJEB28245) | human gut metagenome | biome: gut microbiome; material: fecal sample | place: Denmark | collected 2008
AGACCAATAGTTATCAGCTTTAATTTTAGTAAACTTGCCTTGTTGCTTTAACTCAAAGTTCTTTTTGATAAAGTTAACCACATCCCATGGACAGAACATCTCTTTGTCAAAGAACTTATAACCGTCATAGTGCTCTTTAACCTTTTCTGAGAAGTCTTCAAATTCATAGTCTTTTAAAAACTTATAGGTTTCATCTTTAGTAAAACCGATGATGCCTGTGTATTTCTGTTCTCTGTCTACTACAGAACAGACATTAAAGTTATTTACTCCTGTAAACAAACTGTTCTTTGCTACCTTTAAACAACCTGTAATCACAGCCTTACCAATAGCACCTTCATCACCTAGTGATGTTTTTAACAAGTCAAAAAAGCCTTTCATTAAGGCAACCATCTTTTCATGGCAGTCTGCCACAAAGTCAGGTCTGTTCTTATATAGAACTTTGTTTACTCTATCTCGGTATGAAGCTGTTGCTAGTGGTACATCGTACTCATCAATTAAAAGAATGGCTCGTCTTCCATACTCTTTATATAAGAGTCTTGATAAGGTCTTTAAAGCATCTTTGACGGTTTGCTGATTTTCGATTTTAAGTAAGTAACTTTTTGTAGTTAAGTTTTCTAACTCGTCTTTATCAGATTTATCTAATTTATTACTATTCTTTAGATAGCTGTATCTTAAAGCAACATCATATACAGCTGAGGCAATACTCTCATATAATTCATTAAAATTTGTACCTTCTACTTTTTTTAAAGTAATGGCAATAACAGGACACTGTCCCATGAACTTATCACAGAACTCTTTGTCTTCTAAGATTTTGGTACCTTTAAAGAGCTCTAATTGTTTTGAGTTATCAAAAGGCTTTTCAGGATTGATTTTCAAAAATGAGTCAAACATGCTTATGAGCAGAGTCTTACCAAAACGTCTTGGACGGGTAAATAGCATTACAGCAGATTGATCTGTAAATACTGTCTTAAGATAAGGAGTCTTATCTACAAAGTAACAGTTTCCTTCTCTTAATAGAGGGAAGTCATCCTTGCCGTAAGGTAATTCTAAGAATTGTTTGTCGCTCATTATGGTGTCCTGTCTTACTTGTTATTTATCAATTATACACAATAAAATTTTGAGTAATTGTAGTTAATGGCATTTATTGTGAGTAAAACAAGATAAGTTCTATCTTTTATAAATCCTGATTAAAAGACTTTATGCAGAGATATCTTCGATTTAAGATCAGAGCATTTATATTCAAGATCAATGTAATGAGTATGACAGTCTTAAAAGATAAATCTATAGCGTTGCAAGATCTTTTAAAACAACGTCCGTAGCGCCTAAGAGAAAGAGAGAATCTACTTAAGCTTTTTGCAGGTTATAAAACAGTTTTTACCTGCAAAGGCAATTCCGTAAGCATAGATACTTTGAACCATTTTGTTAGCTTTAAAAGGATCTGCGTAATGCTTTTCTTCGATTTGCTCGACAGCCTCTTGGCTAAGATCAATTTAATCTGAAACAACAGTTGTTGTTTTTATTTCAATTATTGCTGCCTTTTCAGAAAATGTATCTGTAAAGGCAATATCTGCATAACCATCGCCAGCTTCAAAATTTGAATGATATTCAGAGAAGAAATTTTCAGAGCAGTTAGTGAAAAGACCATTTAGATAACCATGATAGTAGTTCTCATGAGGTGCTTTTGTGGCATTATCTCTTAACGAGATAAAGTTCATTAAGATAGTGCGAAGCTTTAATTGAGCAAAAGTACTATCACCATTTAAAAGAGCGTTAGCTATTTCATCTGCAACAGTGTTAGGTACAATCTCTGTATTAAATCTGTTTTGAATGTTATGTTCAAAACACTCAAGTATCTCTAGGTTAGGTATTTTTACAAAGATATCTTTATTGTTTTCTTTTGCTAAGCCTTCTTTTTTAGTCTGTTCCCAATCTACAGTCAGATATCCAGTATGTAAGAGTAATGACCAGAAATCATCAGATTTATGCTCTGACAAACAGTCATAGTTCATGGATTCATTTAGAATAAAGCTAATCGACTTACCATCAACTAAATCCTGCATTTTTTGGTTGTCATTATCAGTTAAATAACCAATATAGCCTGATAAGGATTTATCAGAGGTAGTGCCTTCCCAATAGTTTTCTAACCTGTTTAACTTTAAGGTTCCCTTTAGATTCTTTTTGTAATAATCACTAATGAAACTTACTATATCCCATGGACAGAACATCTCTTTGTCATAGAACTTGTATCCGTCATAATGCTCTTTAACCTTTTGAGCAAAGTTGTCCATTTTATAGTTTTTTAAGAACTTATAGGTTTCTTCTTTGGTAAAACCTATGATTCCTGTATAGTCTTCGTTTTCAGAAAGGACTGTATTTACCTTAAGGTTATTAACACCTGTAAAAAGACTGTTCTTAGCTACCTTTAAACAACCGGTGATAATGATCTTGGTGAGTGTCTTTTGATCTTTTAAAATACCAAGAAAACTTTTCATCAAATCTACCATGTTGTAATGAAAGTCAGCCTTAAAGTCTTTCTCATCACGATACAGTTTTGTATTCTGTATGTCATGATATGAAGCATTAGCTAGAGGTACATCGTACTCATCTATAAGCAGTATTGGATACTTGCCATACTCTTTATAAAGAGCTGTAGCTATGGTACTTAATGAACCTGTCAGATAATCTGAATTCTCAAATTCTCTTAAAAACTCTACCTTAAGAAGTTTGCTTAATTTATCTTTATCTTCTTCATCTAGTTTTTGGCTGTTTAAAAGATATCTATACTTTTCTGCAAGATCACTTACTTCCTTAGCAAAATTTTTATATGCTATTTCAAAGGTCTTACCTGTTACATCTTTTAAAGAAATATCAATAACAGGAAACTGTCCCATGAACTTAGAACAGAACTCTTTGTCCTCAAGTATCTTGGTGCCTTGAAAGTACTTTTGCTGCACAGAGGTATCAAATGGCTTATCTGGATTTATCTTTAAGAAAGTCTCAAACATGGTCATGAGCAAGGTCTTACCAAAATGTCTTGGTCTTGTAAACAACAGAACTTTTGTAGAACTTGTAAAAACAGTCTTGATAAACTCTGTCTTATCTACAAAGTAACCATTATCTTCTATCAGTTCTTCAAAACTTGTAGGACTTTCTGGTAATGTTAAGAATTGTTTGTCGCTCATGAGTATGTTCCTGTCTTACTTATTATTTATCAATTATACACAATAAAAATTTGGGCACATGCAATTACTGGCATTTATAGTAAGTACTACAAAGTTTCAGATGATCTTGTAATAAGTTTGCACAGATCTTAATATTGATTTGCAATGATCTTGAACTTTTGTTGCTGTGATCTTAAAAGAGGTAGTCAACGATCTTTAATTTTAGTTGCACCGATCTTGAATGAGTTTTGCAGAGATCCTGATTGCGTTTTACAGAGATCTTGAGTTTGCTTTGAAATGATCTTGAGGTAGATTTCAGCTATTATCACTAAGACAATTAAGGCACTGCATGTATCAGTTAATTACACACAGTGCCTGTAATGGATTTGATAAGATTCATTAAACTTAGCTTAAAAGTTGTGCTTTTAAAATTGTTAAGCTCTTATCTTCTAAAATCCCCTATTATTATGCATTGTCTTTTACAAAGTCAGTTAAAGCTTTATCTAAAAGCTTCATAGCTTCATCAACAACTGACTTTTTAATGTTTAAAGCAGGAGCCAGTCTTAAGACATCGCCATGAGCGGTTAGTGTCAGTAACTTGTGCTTAAAACATTCTTTTTGCAGAGCACCTGACTTACCAGAGTATTTCTTGTTTAAAACAAGACCCATGAGTAAACCTTCACCTCTTACATCATCAAAGACATGATGCTTTTCATCAAGTTTCTTGATTGAGGCTTTAATGTACTCAGAGGTTGCTTTTACATTCTCTAAGAACTTCTTATCACTTACTTTATCAAGTACATAGCAACCTACAGAGCAGGCTAAAGCATTACCACCAAAGGTTGAACCATGGGTACCAGGGACAAAATGTTTTGCAAAGTTGTCATAGGTTAAAACAGCACCGATTGGAAGGCCTGAAGCTAAACCTTTAGCTGAGGTTAAGATATCAGGCTTTACAGGTGTCTGCTCATAAGCATACAGAGTACCTGATCTTGCGACACCGGTTTGAACCTCATCAAAGATTAAAGCAGCATGGAACTTATCGCACAGTTCACGTACTTTTACTAAGAAAGCATCATCTGCTTTAATAATACCGCCCTCACCCTGAATTGGTTCTAAGATCACAGCACAGGTCTTATCTGAGATGGTCTTTTCAAAGGTTGCAATATCATTGTATGGAATATGGGTAATAGCAGCAGGCTTTGGACCGAAACCATCTGAATAACTCTCCTGACCGCCTACGGTTACAGAGAAGAAGGTTCTGCCATGGAAGCTGTTTACAAATGAGATAATCTCATTCTTCTCTGCGCCATAGTCATCAAAAGCAACACGACGAGCTAACTTTAAAGCTGTCTCATTAGCTTCAGCACCTGAGTTTACAAAGAATACTTTGTCATAACCTGTAAGAGAGGTTAGCTTCTTAGCTAATGACAGTGTGTACTCGTTGCAGAAGATATTACTTACATGAATTAAGTTCTTGCAGGTCTTTTTAATTACCTTCTGAACTCCATCTGGAGTATGACCTAAACAGTTAACTGCAATACCTGAGGTTAAATCAACGTACTTGTTACCTTCATTATCAAAAACATATGAACCATGAGCCTTCTTAATAACCATGTTCATTGGGGTGTAACAAGGGAACATTACCTCGTCAAAAGTTTTTCTGGTGATTTTCATATTAGTTGTGATCCTTTACATTGTAGATATATGCCACTTCATCGCACTTTTCACGCTTTGGACAGTTTTCGCAGTCTTTTAAAATCTTCTCAGGCAGAGCTTCAATAACTGTTTTCTGGAAGCCTACTTTTGAGAAGAATTCAGGACTTCTAGTAAGTACAAAGACTCTTTGAATGAACATCTTTGATGCTCTCTTTAAGAGGTAGTTTACAATCGCCCTGCCCTGTCCCTGTCGCTGAATTACAGGTGATACACCTAATGAGCGTATTTCAGCTAAACCTGAGTCATAAACATATAAACAGGCACAGCCTACTACCTTGTCATCCTTGACGCAGACAGCAAAGGTCTGAATACCACGGATGATGTCATTTCTTTTACGAGGAAGATTCTGTCCCTGCTTTGCCCAGTACTCAATCATATCCATAAGAGAGTCAACATCAGCTAAGGTTGCCTGTCTTACGGTGAAGTTTGCTTTTTCCTGTTTTAAGAACACCTGATTTACAGTAACTAATGCTTCATTAACCTTAGTCAGATCCTCTTTTGACATTAACTTCTTGTCATAAAGATCAACAACCTTGTCATAAAGCTCTTCTAATGTGTTCTGTTTGATTTCATCTAATAATACAAATGATGATGAATTCTGATTTATAGGTGGCATATAGATGTGTCTCCACGATTTTATGTATATCGACTTTGCCTAAAAAATATATAAATGCCTGTTAATAGTTTTACTATGCTTTAAAGCCCGCAGTACATATTAAGATTTCTTATTTTTAAATCTGACAATGTTTGTTTATAAAAGTTATTTTCTAAAACATTGTCTTTTATGTACTGCAAATGCTATTAGACATTGAATACTGTGCCAAGCCGAGACCGGGAGATTAGATTTTTCGCAAGATTTGGATCTTTGAATGAGGCAATGTATACAGGCTTCTTGATAAGCTTGGTTGCATCAATTGCACTCTTTACTTTAACTGTCATGCCACCTGAGATAGTGCCATCAGCAATTAAAGCATTAACTTTATTCTCATCAAGCTCATCAATGAGCTTGCCTTCTTTATCAAGGACACCTGGTACATCTGAAATGTAATACAGTGGAGCATTTAATACTCTTGCAATAGCAAGTGCTGCATCATCTGCGTTTACATTGTATAGATCACCGTTATCATCGTGTGCTAAAGATGCGATGATTGGTGTATATCCGTTTTCAAGAAGTAAAGTAAGGTACTTCTTATCATTAGGTTCAACGGCGCCTACCATGCCTAAATCCTTTGATAACTGTCTTACGGTGATGGTCTTACCATCACTTGCTAACATACCTAAAGCATTCAGACCGTTTTTAATAGCTAATGCCTGTAAACCTTTGTTGCACATACCAGCTAATGCTGCGCTGATGTATGGCATCTGTTCACGAGGACTTACTCTTAAACCGTTCTTCTTTTTAACCTCAAGATTTAAAGCTTTAAACAAAGCATCAACCTCAACGCCACCTCCATGAACAACTACTAATTTCTGTCCACGGCAGGCAGTGAAAAGTTTAGACAGTTCTTCTACACCGCCTAATGCTTTGCCACTTAACTTTACAACTACTGCGTTATCTAACATATGAGGTACAAACTATTCCTAAAATAGCCTTAAATTGTGATTCCGCCTGAATATGCAGGACGTAGATTGATTATACATACGCTTTAATTTAATTTTCAAGAAAAGATTGGATTGAGTAGAAAATCACTGATTTGGTGCTATTTATAATAGTTCAAGATTATTGAACGAATTAAATTCTCATTGTTTTGACCATTGTTTGTTCTTATACCCAAAGGGTTATCGTGCAAAAGATAAAATAAAATGTTCTAACTTTTTGACTTCGTCATAATTTAATGACTTTTACATCGAAATATAAACTTGGATGTGTTAAGCTTGTCATCACAGACAACATTATTCTCGTAGTCTTTTTTTGAAATTTGGTAATTTGAATGCTTAAAAGCAGATTAAAATTTCCAAAGTTGTACCTTTTTGCTTAATCAATTTGGTTTATAAAATGAAAAAATTAGCTCTATTATCAGTATGTGTGCCTCTATTAGTAGCAGGATGCGCAAGTTCTTTACAGGTTTCTACAACCCCAATTTCTGGTCAGAAATACACATTCATTGCAGATAAAGCAGATAACATGAGAATTGCCTTCAGGGGTAATGAATATGAATGTGTAGATAGATGTAATTTTGAAGAACCCGTATACAACAGATCAGGAATGAGTTGTAGCGACAATAAGTGCGTATTCACAACAGGAAATTATCACCTTCGCTCATCACAAGGAGGATGGATTGAGTATAATGAAACTTCATACGATATTGACGTTGAAGAAAGCACTAGTGGAGCTCAAAAAGTAATTACATATACTCCTGTTTCTAAAACTTCAAGAATCAATGTTGGTCCTGTAGGAAAACTTTTAGGACAAGCTCCATTAGAAAGCAGTAGAACAACTGTCGATGAAACTTTGTCTTTACCACAGAGTGTTAGACTAATTTTTGAAAAAGAAATTCAGTCTAAATACCAAGTTGTGGATATTGCCGGTAACTTTAACCGCTTGGGTTACATCGACCAAAACCAAGCAGCAAATGCAAAAAATCAGTATAAATTAGACATCCAAACTAATGATTATATAGCTATTGTTCCTATTGAGACATTCGCTTACAGAACAGGATCAATCACAAGAGTTAAATCTTTTGATGTAAGCTTTAAAAATGCAGCTTCAGAAAGAGATTTGGCTAAAGTTAAGTCAGAAATTATTAATTTAATTACAAAAGCTGTAAATCTTTAGTTTTCAAAAGACAGGTTTATTCTGCAATTTTGCAGATGGACCTGTTTTTTTACTCTACAATTACAGCTCTAACTTAAAACAATAGGTATTGAAATTTTCATCAGTAAGCTAACACTCAAATCTTCAAACAAACTTCTACCACTACTTCATCATTGTTAAATTTGTAAATGCAAGCTTCTCATTATCGGATATGATATTTGGAGTAAAACTCACTTATAGTTCTCAACAAAGTTTATAAACAGCTCTTTAAACTCTTTTTCCATACCTTTGAAATTATGATCTGCCCCTTCTACCATCTTAAGGTTGATTGTTGATTGAGATTTAACGTTGTCAAGTAAAGGTAAAAATCTGTAGGTAGGATCATTTGATCCGAATACAAAGTTAAAGGTAGCATCTTTCTTTGCTTCAAGTGATTTCTTTACCTTTGGTAGTGAAATTGTAAAAGGTGGATTTATAAGTAGTAGCTTTTGAAGATCGTAAATGTCAGGAGATTGCTCAATAGCAGCTACAGCTCCTGATGAAACACCTGCAAATAAAACTTGATAATGGTTATTCAATGCAGTGAAGACTGACTGAAATTCTGCTTTAAGATCGATCACAGAAAAGAGCTTATTTGAAGATACAGCTACAGTAAGGCCATATTTTTCATTTATAGTTCTAGCTATATCTAGGTACTTATTGTTATAGCCATAATAGGTACTGCCGCTACCACCTTTGATAAAAAGCATGGTGGTAGAGCCTTTTACTATGGCTATTTGGTTGTTGAGATGTAGATTATAATCTGTACTAAAATCAATCATTTTATAGATAGTCTAAGTAATTCCTCTTCGATACTAATCATAACTAATTTAGAAGCTACATTATGTCATTTATTACATAGACACATCTTTTATATCAAACAGAAATTGATTTTACTATCATCTAACTTAACATATTACCTACAGTTATCAAGAATAAATAATTCTATAGAAAATTCTTTACATAAAATATAAAGCTTTCTGTCACATGAATTTCAAAAAAGAATCAATACATTTAGTCTTTAATGATAGAATCAAGCCGAATTTACACGCATTATACGTTTATATCAGGAATTACAATTATGTTAATTTTCAATAAGTTATGTGTGGGGGGGCAAAACCATTTTAGCTCTTATCTAAGCACAAGAGGTGAAATAGAATGATATCACCTTTTGTTGATAACTCTCCATATAAGATCAACTTTAAAAATAAAACCGATGGTCTCAAACTTCTTAAAGACATCAAATCCGATTGCATAAAATTAGCTTTTTTTGACCCTCAATATAGGGGAGTTTTAGACAAACTCCAATATGGAAATGAAGGTGTAAACAGAGGAAAAGCTCGCCACGATCTACCTCAAATGCCTGAAGAAGTAATCATTAACTTCATTTCTGAGTTAAATAGAATCATATCTAAAAGTGGTCATCTGTTTTTATGGGTTGATAAATTTCACTTGTGTCAAGGTGTTCTCGAATGGTTTGAAAATACAGAACTAAATCTTGTTGATATGATTGTTTGGGATAAAGACAGAATCGGCATGGGGTACCGCTCTAGAAGAAAATCTGAATATCTTATCATTTTACAGAAATCTCCTGTCAGGGTTAAAGGCATTTGGAATGATCATTCAATACCTGACGTTTGGACGGAAAAAACAGAAAAAGTGCACCCTCACAGCAAACCAATAGAACTTCAAAAAAGATTGATTGAAGCTGTTACAGATAAATCAGATTTTGTTTTAGATCCTGCTTCAGGAGGTTATTCTGTCTTGGAAGCATGCAAACGAAGTGAAAGAAATTTTATTGGAGGAGATCTAATTTATGGCGAAGATTAAAGATTCCCATCCGAAGACAAGCAGTGGTGGTTACGAAAGGTTGCTAAAAGATAAACAACTGGCAAGTATACTTCAGAAAGCACAATCAACTATTATTTCAAACGGAACAGAACTAGAAAAAATTATCAGCAACCAAGCTGAAGTTATTTCAGATTTAGATCTTTTTATAGATGAAGTAAACCATAATTTAGTAAATAAGGGATCATACTTATGCACAAAAAAAATCGTTAAAAAAAGCAAATACAAGATGGACAAGCACGAGCCTGATTTTATTATTTTTGTTATATCAGGTGAAAAAACATGCGATGTTGTTGAATTAAAAGATGGTGATTCTTTTGACACAAAAAAATCTACTTCAGAATTAACTAGCCTAAAAGAATTCACAAACCATATTGCTCCGCTTATACCATTTATAGTTCGATTTTATATTTGTTGCTTTAATCAAAAAGACAAAGGAAAAATTGTAGAGGGATTCAAAAAACGTTTCACTGAAGAACAAGTTATGACAGGAGAAGAATTCTGTACTTTACTTGGAATTGACTATCAAAGAATCATATCAGACAGGGAAGTTGACGCAATTGATAACTTCAATTATGTAATTAAAGAATTGACAAAAATCACGGCATTAAAAAAAGCTATGAATGAGGAAAAGAGGAAACATATTAAGGAGGACGATTTTTATAAAGAAGAATAACTCTATAAGAGTGAACTAGAGATAATTATCTCTAGTTCACTCTTTAAACCGTCAATAAAAATCTGAGATATAGTTATAGATTGGTTAATTTATAACATCAGTCTTGTACTTTTCTCTAAATTATCTTGCATCACTTCCTATGCGATCATCTAATATTCCTAAGTTGTAACCAGATTTTTCAATAAACAAGATCTTCAATATGACAGCTGAGTGACGAACACATAAATAAACCTTAGGAGATATACAAAATCTTTGATTAAAATTCTAAAATCATCTGTTAACATCGATATAATCTACAATGTCAACATGATTCTTATACATGATGTCCAAACAATTAAGGAATTTCAATGAGCAAAATAAGCAACAGCGAAGAAACAGAATCTGGCAACAAACAAATAAAAGTTGCCGCTAAAAAAGTAGTTGATTATTACCATGATGTTAACAGCAATTTATCTCATTCTAAAGATGAATTCAAAAACGAAGAAGAAATCAATAGCTATATAGAAAGCTTCAAAACTAAATTTTCTCCTGACAAACTAAAAGATTTACAAGGAGAAGACCTATTAAAGCTCTTTTATACAGAAGACTCAGATTCAAATAAAAAAAATTCTCTTTGCTATGCTCTAGAACATGGAGATAACAATAACTTTGGATCCATTAAAGGAGGATCTGTTTCAAAATTTTATTTGCATCAAAGTAAAGAAACAAAAAGTTGGATGTTTGGCTCCAATGAAATTTCTGAAAGTGAAGCCCAAAATAAGGCTCACAAAATTATTGAAAAATTATATAGTGGCTATCATGCTATCGAAGATGTCATTAAGTTAAACAGCTTTTCTTCAATTGACGATTACATAAATTTAGCTCAAAAACTAAAGACTATTCTTGATGAACTATATAGCAGTACTTGGCTCCAAAAATTTTTTTCAATTCTATTTTTTGACAAGGAAGTATTCAGTTGCTATTACTCTGAAAGTTGGCAAAAGCACATATTATTTTCATTAGGGATTAGACCAAAAGATGATTGCTACGTAAGAAACGGTCAAATCGCACTAATAGCAAAATTTAGTGGACTATCTCATCAATGTTTCTATAAAACTCTTTCTGAAAAATATGGAGAACCAAGGAACTTTTATTTATTGGGGACAACAGAAAATGAAAAAGACACGAAAATTACGCATAAATACGCAGGTATCTTTATAAAAGAGAAAGTAGTAGCTATAGGTTGGAATAATATTGGAAATATAAAAGAAAAATTTATAAAGAATAATGAATTGGATAAAGAATACTTAAAAAATTCACTTCATCATTGGTACCAATCAACCCCCAAAAGCAAAGCTAATGAAGTAGCTGAATTTTACCAAACCAGTAGTAATGACATATTTGTAGCAAAAGAAGGATATAGACTTCTCGGATTCATTGATAATCTCGGAGAATACGAATATAGACCTGACCTGCCTTTTTATCACACAAAAAAAGGGATATGGCATTTTAAATTTGATGTTAATAACAACAAACTAAAAGAAATTGAGGGACTCTACACTTCATGTAAAAAAATAGAAAAAGACAGCAATCTTTTGTTTCTTTATGACAGATACTTCAACGGCACCGATAAAATTCCAGAGGATCTAAAAGTGGATATTGACTATTCAAATCAAATAAATCAACCTTTAAAAAAAGAGTTAAAAATTCTTCACAAAAAGAAAAACATGATCCTTCAAGGAGCTCCTGGTACAGGCAAAACATATTCAACTGCATTACTAGCAGTTGGAATAATCGATGAAGACGACAACCTAGATTATTCTGACTACAATGCTGTAGTTAAAAAATATGAAGCTTACAAGAAGGAAGGTCTTATCGAATTTACAACCTTCCATCAATCTCTTGATTATGAAGATTTTATTGAAGGTCTTGTTCCTGAAGTTGTATCAAGTGGCGAAGAAGGAGAAAATAGCACAATCAATTACAAAGCTACACCAGGAATTTTCAAAAGAATTTGTGATAATGCAATAAATTCAGGAAAGGAACAGCCAAAGAGTAATTTTGATGATGTATGGTCAGCATTAATAAATTATCTGAATGAAAATGACTTTCTAGAAATTCCTCTAGAAAGTAATGAATCCAAAAAATTCAAAATTGAGCTAAATCAGTCAGGTGATGGACTCACAAACAAATATAACACTAAAGGCGAACTAACAAATTCACGCAAATATTTCACAAAAGCTCAGCTATTCAATATATACAACGGCAAACCAGGTGTACCTGAAGGTGGACATGACAATTACCGTAGAGCTATTGTTAAATACCTAAAAAACGACGATTCAAGTAGCAAGTTGAATGTTAAATTGGATGACAATATCATTGTTTCTAAAAGTAGTAAAAAACATAACTACGTTCTCATTATTGATGAAATCAATAGAGGAAATGTTGCAAAAATCTTCGGAGAACTAATTACTTTACTAGAAGCAGATAAGAGAGAGTTCTCTGATAACGATTTAATCAGCAATGGAATACCTGACACAATCCACACTCTGTCCATACCTTTAAAATACCTAAAAGATGAATTTGGAAAACCTGAATACCTGACCGTTCCATCAAACTTATACATAATTGGAACAATGAACACTACAGACAGAAGTGTAGGAAGTATCGACTACGCCTTAAGAAGACGTTTTACATTTGTAACTATCAAAGCCGATCCAAAGGTAATAGAAAACTATTACAGCAACAATTCAAATCTACAAAGCGATGCTCTAAATTTATTTAATAACGTAAATAAATTTATTGAAGATAACAAAGCTTGTGAAATGGATCTTGAAGATCTTAAACCTGGTCACAGCTATTACCTAGCTTCTGACGAGGATGAACTTGAAGAACGCTGGAACTACGAAATTCTTCCTCTTTTAGTTGAGTACTACAATGACGGTTTGGTAGATAAATCTCCAAAAGATCTTGTCTACACTGATCTTATTAAATAAAGCAACTGCTGTTGATTAAAAAGATACTAAAGATGCCGAAAATAATTTATTTTGATGAACACGAAGAACTTAGTGACGACAATCTTGTAGTGTTCTTTGAGCCTTGTAATAACAAGGCATCTGATTCTAAAACATATGACCACACAAAAGCAGTTGATCTATTAAAAGAACTTGTTGAAGATGCAAACTCACCTTTAAAGCTATATGGTATGCCAGATAAAGATGAAGCTCCAAAGTATCTTGGAGTATCTTCTGATGATGGTTGTACTTTTGCTGCCAGTTACTACATAGGTGCAACTTGGCTCAACACAGAGAAAGATTCAGTAGCTGTTGTTTTACCAAAAGTAAAACAACTTGACTACGTAAAAATGTTTTCTGAAGCTTTAAATGTTTGTAGCAAAAATGAGCAAGATTATTTTTCTAAGTGTTACGGGATCGATTTTGAAAGTCCTAAGATTGCTCTAAAAGAGTCAAAACTAACAGAAGCCTTAACAGTTTTGATTACTGTTCACTACCTTTCCTTAGTAGAAAAAGTGGCAAAAAGAGGCTTAAAAAAAGGTTATGTAAATATTGAAGATAACCTTAAATTAAAGATCAAAGGAAGGATAAAGCCTCTTAAAAACATTAAGACAAATGAAGTAAAAAAGAAGATTGATCATATCTATTGTGCTTTTACAGTTTTTACTGAAGACATTCCTGAGAATAGATTACTTAAAAAAGCTCTTATTTTCTGCAAATATTACCTTTCAAAGTTATCTGCATCAGGAGCTAACTCTTCAATTTCAACCTTATCAGCTCGTGTGAACAAGGCACTTTCTCTTTTTCGCGATGTATCGGACAGCATTAGAATTTCTGATATCTGCTCAATAAAGAGTAACAAGTTATATCACTACTATGCAGAAGCTATTAACACAGCAAAGCTAGTGTTAAAAAAAGCTGATTACTCGCTTCACGACAACTCTGAAATTGCAAATTCGACATATCCTTTTTGGATAAACATGCCTGCTCTATTTGAACTATATGTATACAGTATTCTAAACAAAGCTTATCCTGGACAAATTAAATTTCAGGTACAAGGAAGGTGTAAAACTAGAGTTGACTATATAAAGATTGGACCTGATGAAAAAGTCATAATAGACGCAAAATACAAGCCAAAGTACGGAAATTCTCAAAGGGGAATAATAGATGATATTAGAGAAATAAGTGGCTACGCAAGAGATGAGAAAATCTTACATCAACTATATGGAAATGATATTCCAAATGAAGTACCTGCTTGCCTGATAGTTGTTCCTGAGAAAATAAAAGTCGACGATGAAGATGATCTAACTTGTAAGGTATTTGATTTTAGCAGTCAACAAACGCTATTAAATAATGCATCAAAAATAAAAGGCTTTACAAACTTCTATAAGATTTGCATACCAGTACCTTCTTTGTAAGACTAAAGCTCAAAATTACTCTATTTTGGCACTTATTTACTTATATAAGGACTCAATCTGTGATCTTAATCTGTAATCTAAAAACCGCTTATATTTAGAAAGTTTGCCCTCTTTATTTTGATGTAAAATTCTTCTGACTGATTTAAAAGAGGCTTGCTTATTGAGTTTAGTGAGGTAATAGTTAGAATGGTAAGAGATTAGTATCAGCTTACTGTTAGTCTACTTACATATTTGACTATTTACCTATACGAAAAGTCTTTAGACATTCTTATTTTCTAGTCAAGATTAGCTTACTCTGATAAGATTGCGGCTTTGTGCTTTTAAAGCAGTTATAAGATGCTGTATGAATACAGCTACTCTACAACCTTACCTTAAAGACAACTTTATGAATAACACAGACAATACTATTGAAACTCCCCTTGTGCTCAATAAAAAGAAGATGCTGATCTTAGCAGTTCAGCATATGTTTGCTATGTTCGGTGCTACTATCTTAGTACCAATCCTAGTTATGGGCTTTTTTAAAGATGCTACAGGTGAAGAATTAACCTCTGGTCTTACAGTTTCTGTTACTTTATTCTGCGCAGGTGCCGGTACTTTAATCTTCCACCTATGCACTAAGTTACAGGTTCCTGCCTTTTTAGGATCATCATTTGCTTTTTTGGGCGGTTTCTATACTATTGCAAACTTTAACACTGGCATGTATGCAACCATGAGTGTTAATGACAAAGCAGCCTATGCCTGTGGTGGTGTGGTTGTAGCAGGTTTAGTTTATCTTGTAATGGCAGCTATTATTAAATTAGTTGGTATTGCCAAAGTCATGAGATTCCTACCTCCTGTTGTTACAGGACCAATGATTGTTTGTATTGGTCTGTCATTAGCTCCTGTTGCTATTTCAAATTCTGCTGTTAACTGGCCATTAGCCTTAGCTGCAATTCTAACCGTTATCGTATTTAATATTTGGGGACGAGGCATGTTAAAGCTCATCCCAATTTTAATGGGCGTGGTATTACTCTACATCGTAGCTTTAATCTTGGATATAGCAGGCTTTACTAATACTGATGGCTCAGCAATTATTAACTATGCTTCAATATCTAGTGCTTCATGGGTAGGTCTGCCACCATTCCAGATGTGCAAGTTTGATTTAACCGCAATCTTAGTAATGGCTCCAATTGCAGCTGCTACCATGATGGAGCACATCGGTGATATGTCAGCAATCTCTGCTACTGTGGGTAAGAACTTTATTGCAAAGCCTGGTCTTAACAGAACCTTATTAGGTGATGGTTTAGCTACAGCCTTTGCAGGCTTCATCGGCGGTCCTGCTAATACTACCTATGGTGAGAACATCGGTGTTCTTGCTATGTCAAAAGTTTATGAGCCTAAGGTTGTAAGAATGGCAGCATTACTAGCTATTATCTTATCTGTAGTACCTAAGTTCTCAGCTATCATTTCAACCATGCCAACAGCTATCATCGGAGGTATTTCCTTTATTCTTTACGGTATGATTTCAGCTATTGGTGTAAGAAACATTGTTGAGAATAAAGTTGATCTTTCAAAGTCACGTAATCTAATTATTGCAGCTGTGATCTTCGTGTCAGGCTTAGGCTTTAAAGACGGTTTAACCTTAACTGTATTTGGTACCTCAGTTACCTTAACCTCACTTGCTATTGCTGCAATTGCAGGTATTGTTTTAAATGCAGTATTACCTGGTAACAAATACGTTTTCGATGAGAACGCCATTGAAAACGAGATCCACCACAAGGCTTAGACTTGTAAGGTAAAAGAACAGACAGCGTCTGTTCTTTTATTGAATGTTATTTTTACTGATAGTTACTTTGGAAGAAAGTTATTTTTATTGAGAGTTATATTGGTAGAAGATCACTTTTATAGAAAGCTACTTCTAGATAACTGACTTTTAAAACAGTTTTCTTTACAGATAAAGGCATAGATAAATTTTAAAATTTAGCAGATAGAAAAGGAAAATAGAATGGATTTTACAAAACAGCCTAACATTACAATCTTCAAGCACCCTCTTATCAAGCACAAGATCTCTTTATTAAGAGATAAAGAGGCTTCTACTAACAAGTTCCGTACTTTAATTGAAGAAATTGCAATGCTAGAAGCATATGAAGCTTTAAGCGATTTACCTTTAAAAGAAGTTGAAGTTGAGACCCCTCTTGAGAAGTGCAAGACTCCAATGTTAGATGGTTTAAAGCTTGCTATTATCCCTGTTCTAAGAGCAGGTTTAGGTATGGTACCAGGTCTTGATGCTTTAGTACCTTCAGCTAGAATCGGTCACATTGGTATGTACCGTGATGAGGTAACTCACAAACCTGTACCTTACTACTGCAAGTTACCACAGAACCTTGAAGAGAGAACCTGTGTGATCTTAGATCCTATGTTAGCAACTGGTGGTTCAGCTGTTGATGCTGTAGATATGATTAAAGAAAAAGGCGGCAAAAAGATTAAGTTCTTATGCATCATTGCAGCACCTGAGGGGTTAGAGAAACTCGCTACAGCTCACCCTGATGTTCAGATCTACGTAGGTCAGTTAGACAGAGAGTTAAATAAAGATGCCTACATCTGCCCAGGTCTTGGTGATGCTGGTGACAGAATCTTTGGTACCAAGTAAGACTCACTCGTGTAAGAGTTAATTCTAAGATTTGATCTGGCTACCTTATATATTGCTTGATATGGCTTAATCTTACGAGAGTTAATTAACTCTAAAGATTTAAGTAGACTCTAAAGATTAGGTAAAAATCTGAGAGTGAAATAAATTCCGTGTAAACCCAATTAAGTCTGATATCATTTTACGACTTAATTGGAGTTTTAAATGGCAAAAATCAAACGTAATCCAGCAGCAACTTTTAAGCAGCTACATCCAATAAGAAGTAAGAATACACTACTGATAATTCTTTGTAAGCTAGATCTTTAGTATAATTGCTGTTATTAGGTAAAGTTGATGACGTTCTTGAATTTGTTTGACGTTTTCAATGGCTTGATGTATTCAATATTTAGCCATGCCACAAAATTATGAATTTGCTTGTCTTATCATTTAGATGTTTACCGTAACTCAATAAAAAAGAACTTGATCTTTATTGATGTTAATATCTTCCATTAAGCCATGCAGAATACTGTTTTCAGATCCTTTAAGTTTCATTCACATTTCTCAACATTAAAAGATTTAACAATATTGTTTTCTGTAATTATATTATTGACTTTAAAATTTTTAACATAACCTAATTCTTTTTCAAAATCTTTTAAATCGTTTATCGTAAAATCATCTAATTTAATGGGCAATTTTAAATTGCGTTCGTGTCTAAGCGTTTTCACACAAATGTGCAATATATATTTATCTTTAACAATATTCGTTTTTTGTGTATCTTCATCCAACACATATTCAAAGTTAAAATCCGCGTCTTTGAAATAATACTTGTCAAGCCATGACGTGTTTTGCACTTTTTCAAGAAATTCATTTTTATTGCTGTAAATGCGGGTAAAAGGATCTCCACTTTCTTCAGCATGAACCACAATGCGGTAGTTTAAATCAGTATTAAACGCTTTAACAAAATCAATTATTGAAATCATAAGATATCTCCTAAAGTTCTCTTCGACGTAACTTATAAATTAATTGGTGCAACTTCAATAATAATGTAAGTACATACACGTCATAAGGTTGTAATCTCCAATTGTTTTAAGCAAAACAGGACATCTTGGAGATGGCTTTTTAGTCAAAAATGCGCACTGATCCGTTTTTCAAGTTTTCATCAGTTTTACTCATAGGCATTGCATGCTTATATGAACTTTCATAAGAAAACACCATCGCTGTGTTAGTGCTGTGTTAGTTTCATAAGATACATTCCTAATTGTAGATAGGATGACTATTAGCAACTGCTTTAACCATAGGTTTCTCCAAATTAAATGTTTTTTGCCGTGTTCTGCCTTTAGTAATTTTCTACTGATTGTTTAAGATCTTATAATTAAGTTGCTTTTCTATTTGCTCAGCCTGTCTGCAAGCGTAGCTTAACTTTTGAGAACACGATTTTTGGTAATAATAAAGAGCTTTTTGCTCATTTTTTCTTACATGAATACCCTGCTGATAGTAAAACGCAAGATTTGCACAGGCAGTTCTGCCTTTGATAGCACAGGCTCTGTTACATGCTGCAATATCACCGTTTTCGCATTGTTTTACAAAACTCATTCTTGTAAAACAAAGTGCAAAGCTAAGCACTACAAATGCTGTTGCAATGATGAAAGCAAAGCTGAACACAGGATGGGTTCTAAAATTGAACTTGAGTTTTTTTAAGCTGTCTTTAAATTTCATACTACACTCGCTTTTATGGTCTAATACCTTTAGCAGGTATTTTATTGATAGTCTTTTATCGTTCTTTTTATCTAATAAACCGATCTTAGCTACAACTTTGCTCTTTGCTTTTATAAACTCCGATATATGAGATTTTGATTTGTATAACCTAGTTGCAGGTAGCAACATGGTCTTTAACTAAAATTTGAAAGGTAAGGCTATAAGTACAAAGATCTAAGAGAAATTAAGGATTGAGGAATTTAGAAGAAAATAATCATTGCCTTACCTTATGAACTAATCTTATAAAGGCATCGTTCCAGATTTAGATTAGTGTATAAAAAAAGTAAATAAATACCTTTTGAAAATCACGCTTAGGATTAAACAGCTAATTCATGATTAAAAAAAATGACAGGTATTAGGTTGGTTCATGCTCTTAGGACTTATTGCGCCACATGATTAGCCTTATGTGGCGCTTAGGATACGTAGGTATTATTCAGTTAAGTTTTGCACTTAAAATTCATTGTAAGCTTAAACTTCCTGATACTCAGTAAAAGCTCTCACCTTTGGATCAGCATTGAACACTGTTGCAATTCTTAACAACTCATTCTTTTTAGGTAGGATGTTGCCATAGTCTCGTGTCTTTATCTGCTCTACAGCTTCACTAAGCTTTGCCTTAGCTTCAGTCTCATTTTCTGCATACTTAAATTCAAAGACTATTCTTCTGTTATCAGACTCAATTACAAGATCGGCTCTACCTTTTGATGAATGTAGTTCTGCAGTAACAGAGTTACAAATGCCTTTTAAGTACATATATAGCAATTGCTGAACTACTGCCTCAGAACTGATTGGATAGTTATCATATGAAACTGTGTTTAGAACAGTATTGAATAAACCTAAGATTTCACCTGCATCTTTACTTTGTGTAAGAATTTGTTCATTAACACTCAAAAGCTTTGTATCATCAAAGATATTTAGTGCCATTAGGGAAAATAGTGCATTGTAAACTTCACTGTTTGGTATTCCTAAAGTCATAAAGCCTTTTGAGTATACAGGTGAACGTAAAGTTAGATATCCTGTCTGGCACATTAAGACATTCTGATTGATAGATGTCAAAGAAGTTGGATTCTTAAAATCATTTACTTTAATGTTAATTGTTTTATCTTTATCAATATAATCCAACGCATTTAACTTATGGGTCTGCAGATAGTTTGCAAGAATTGA
>ULNV01006641.1_pt1 | contig 19630 bp, 16 predicted proteins | sample 1952011 | NCBI WGS metagenome assembly ULNV01 (sample SAMEA4835586, study PRJEB28245) | human gut metagenome | biome: gut microbiome; material: fecal sample | place: Denmark | collected 2008
TCCAACCAAAGGGCACATAGGAGCTTTTCAGCTCGGTATTATTCCAGAATTTGAAAGAATATTAAGAGCACCTAATTCATACACACAGGTAATGTCATTTCTTTCAAAATATGCAATCAAACTGGAATTGCGCTTTACTACTGAATTACTGGCAAATATTTTGGATTCAGACAAAGACAGTAAACGCAGAAAAGACCTGCTGGAACTTAAGTACTTACAGATTATTTCAGGTCAAAATCTTGAAATGGAATTATTTAAGAAAAAGATGCCTTTCTTAGTAAAAAACAAGATGTTCGATTAAGAGCTTGAAGAAGTCATAAATACGAAGGAGAGAATAAATGACAAGCAAAGAACATAATTTACCAGCAGGGGTTACAGAAGAACCAATTTCATCTAAGCCACTCAATATTGCGAACATTCACAATATGAGGATCAATGCCAACGTAACAGAAGTACAGACACTTTTAAGATATCATCTATCGTTTTCTTACATCACTTGTTTTACCAATATTAACGATAAAACAATAAGAAAAATCCGTACAGAAATGATTAACAGAACAATCATGGAAGATGATCCAAATTCTGCTAAGAAAGAGAAGATATTATCCAGCTATCATCTTAAATCTAACCGTTGTTTGTACTATATAAATGAGTTTTTAATCCTGTACGCAAGATTTCACCCGCAAGATCCGAATCAGGCCTTTGACTTAGAAAGTCTGCTGATGACATGGAATGTCATAGGTAATCACATTAACCTGAAAAACATTAACATCAATGACATTTTATATGCCTGTCGTTTAATGTTAGAGGAGGTTTTACTTGTAGACGATGAACCAATAGGAATATGGCTCAAATATTCAAAAGACTATAAAGCCTTCTATACATACATTGGTAACTCTGATAAGAAGCAAAATCAAACTGGCTATGTTGAGCTTAAGAGCATTCATGAGATTGAAGATAAAATGCTCCAAAAAGAGCCATTCAAGAAATGTGATTAATATGAGGATTTTGAAGTTATTAATATTTTTGATAAAAATAGACTTGATCTATTAATCTAAAAAATTTATATTAGATGTCACTGATTAGCACAGGTCAGAAAAGAAAATATAAAATATTATGTGCATTTTAAAAATTCTCAAAAAACTCAATTTTGAGATTTTTAAAAAATTAAAGCAAATCAAGCTGTTGTAAGTCTTTCTATACAACTTCGCATAATTTATATTATGTTAAATTCTATAATTATAACCAATAACAATCAGTATTTACTCATGATTATTGGAATATGCTTGAATATGTTTTGAAATAAAGATCTGTAAATTTACTTAAGTGCTTCTACTTTTACTCTGCAGTATTTATTAGAAAAAGCAATTGCATAAGCATAGACGTGGTCGATTGAGCTGTCTTTTATATAACTTTCAGCGTATTTCTTTTCTTTAATCTGTTCTAATGCTACTTTCTGAGCGTTTAGTAGTTCATCTGTACTTGTACAGGATTTAATTTCAATAACTACAGCTGTTTTGCCTGGATCATCTTTAAAAGCAAAATCCAGATATCCTAAACCAGCTTCTGCATTTGACCTGTAGTCTGAAATCACATCTTTGCAATTTACGAATATTCCTGATAAAAAGCCCTGATAGAAGTTCTCTGGATTTGATTTTGTAGCAAAGTCTCTTGTTGATACATAAGTTAAGATAACTTCTGAAAGCAAGTCTTCAACTTTCTTTTCATCTCCTTTTAATAAGGATTTTGCAATGTTAACTGCTTTAAAATCAGGTCCTTCTTTTACCATGTCATTAAAACATTCTGTAATATTAGAGTTAAAACACTCTAATATTTCCTTATTTGGTATCTTTACAAGATAGTTATTCTTTGAAGGATTGCCTACTGCTGTTAAATATCCTGTATGCAGTAATAATGAGAAGAAATCGTCAGGATCATGAAGCTTTAAATCGTCATAATTCATAGAATCATTGATTTTTACTTCAATACTCTTTCCATCCACTAAATCCTGAAGACTCTCTCTAATGCTCTTGTTTAGGTAACCTAAATATTCCTGTAAAATCTTAGAAGATGACGTTGCATTCCAATAGTTGCCTGGCTTTATATCAGATTCTGTTCCATTTAATTTATGCTCATAGTTTTCTGCAACGAAGTTGATAACATCCCATGGACAGAACATCTCTTCATTATAGAATCTGTATCCATCATAGTTTTCTTTGACCATCCCCTCATAGTCACTTAGGTTATAGTCTTCTAAGACTTTTTTTGTCTCTTCTTTGTTGAATCCTATGATTGATGTAAATTTAGTCTGTGTATTCAGAACTGTATTTACAACAACATTGTTGACACCTGTAAAAATTGAGTTTTTAGCTACTTTTAAACAGCCTGTCATTACAACTTTCAAAATTGGAGCTGTGTCTTCGTTGTTATTTTTAGGTGTGCTTTTTAGTACTCCTAAAAAAGAACTGATAAGTTCTACCATCTCTTTATGGTATTTACCTGCAGCTGCTTTTGCTAATGGCACATCATATTCATCTATTAACAGAATTACTTGTCTTTTAAAATGTTTATATAAACAAGAACTCAGAAAACTTAATGCTGAAGTAAGGTTATTTTGGTTAAACGGATCTTTTAGGTAGGCATCACTGCACAGATTTTTTAAGTCTAATTTATCATCTTCTGAGAGAACTTCGCTTTTTTGAAGAAAACTGAAGGTTCTTGCAAGTTCTTTTACAAGATTAATAAGACCACCTTTTGCAATATCATAATTGATACCTTTAATATCTTTTAATGAAATAAAAATAACTGGAAATTGTCCCATGTACTTATCAACAAACGCTTTATCTTTCATTATTTTTTTATCTGCAAAGCGTTTTTGCTGAAAAGTAGTATCTGAAGGATTTAGATAGTTTAAGCGAAAGAAATCGGCAAACATGTCCATAAGTAAGGTTTTGCCAAATCTGCGTGGTCTTGTAAATAAAAGAACCGAACTTCCATCCTCAGCAAAAACGGATCTCAGATAAAAAGTTTTATCAACATAGTATTTATTTTTGGTAATGATTTCTGAATAGGTATCACCACCTGCTGGTAACAACTTGTATTTCTGGGTATCTGTCATTTCTATCTCTTTGTTTGAATTGGTTATATATAACCAAATTGACCGTCTTCTTAACTTCTACAATCAATTATATATTATCTTTTTAATGTTATCTTCTTGCAGTTTCAAATAATAAAAAAGCAGAACCTCTTTTAAGAGAGCCTGCCCTTTTAAATATTTATCAATCAAAATTGCTTGATATTAGAATGCTGGTACAACAGCACCCTTGTATTTGTCAAGAATGAATTTCTTAACCTCAGGTGACTTCAAAGCTTTTACTAATGCCTGAACACCTTCTGATTTAGCAGTCTTTGAATTAGCAACTACAATATTTACATATGGAGAATCTGACTTTTCAATAAATAAAGCATCTTTTAATGGATTCAAACCAGCACCGATTGCGTAGTTGGTATTGATGATTGAAATATCGGTATCATCTAAAGAACGTGGTAGCTGAGGTGCTTCTAATTCTTTGAAGTTTAAGTTCTTCTTGTTCTCTTTAATATCTAAAGGAGTTGAAGTTACACTCTTTGGATCCTCAAGAGTAATTAAACCTGCTGACTGTAAAAGTAATAATGCACGACCACCATTGGTTGGATCATTAGGAATAGCAACTGTTGCGCCATCTTTTAGGTCCTTTAAGTCTTTGATCTTTCTTGAGTAAACGCCCATTGGTTCAATATGAATACCACCAACGTTTACTAAGTCTGAACCACGCTCCTTAACGAATGACTCTAAGTATGGTAGATGTTGGAAGAAATTACAATCTAGCTGTCCATCTGCAACTGCTAAATTTGGCTGAACATAATCATTGAATTCTGTAATTTTTAGATCAAAACCTTCTTTTGCAAGAATTGGCTTTACAACTTCGAGGATCTCTACATGTGGAACTGGAGTAGCGCCAATAGTAATGGTTTCGTTTGCCTGAGCTGTGAATGATACTGATGCTGCTGTTAATGCTGCTAAACCTAAAAGTGACTTAATCTTATTCATTATATTATTCTCCGTAAAATGATTCTTACAAAATTTGTTTCGTTAGTAATAATATGCCCCTATTACTTTTGAAGATCAACAAGTTAATAATACTATTTTTGAATTAACGCTTATAGCTAACGGCTATAATTACAATAAAAAGGAGAGCTACAACTAGTTCTCCTTTCTGAATTTTTGACATTAAAAATACTATCTATGATCGACTTTCTTGGTTAGGTAATCACCTACAAGCTGGGTTAACTGCACCATCAGAATTAAGATAATAACAGTTAGAACCATAATAGATACTTGGAATCTTTGATAACCGTAGCGAATTGCAATATCACCTAAACCGCCACCACCGATGGTGCCAGCCATTGCTGAACAGCCAATGATTACAATCACAGTTAAAGTAAAATTCTGAATAAGCTCAGGCAGAGCCTCTGGTAATAATACTTTTCTGATGATTCTAAATGGGCTAGCTCCCATTGATTGGGCAGATTCAATAAGACCATAAGATACTGTTCTTAATGAGGTTTCAACTAGTCTTCCTAAAAAAGGAATAGTCGAAATTGTCAAAGGCACAATTGCAGCAGTTGTACCAATACTTGTTCCTACAAAGAACTTGGTAATAGGAATAATTGCCACCATTAATATAATAAATGGAATTGATCTTAGGGCATTAACAATTGAACCTAACACAGTGTAAAACACTGGTGAATACCAGAAATAACCTTTGGAGGTTACAAGTAAAATTACTCCTAAAGGTACACCAACAATGATTGAGATTGCTGTTGCTAAAAACACCATGTAGAAAGTATCGATAGTACCATCAAACAAAAGTACTGAAATTTTTGCAGCGTAGGATGAAAGACCTAGAGAAGCTAAAAACTCTACCATTTATTTTGCCTCCTTTAGCTGATAGCCTAAAAGCTTAACTCTATATACCCTGTTTTCCAGCTCAGCTTTTGCTTTTTCAATGATGTCTTCACTGCCTTCTATAGCAATAATTAGAACACCTAGAGGTTCATTTTGAATATGATTGATTTGACCTGCCATAATACCAATCTTAACACCAAGTTTTTCAGCAACATCAACGATCACAGGATCTTCAGCTTTATCTCCTAAGAACAAAACTTCAAACCAAGCTTTAGAACCTTCTTTATAAGTATTATTAAGCTTTGTATATTCTAATAGGTCATTCAGATCCTTTCTTACTACGGCACTTACTAATCTCTTTGTTAATTCCTTTTGAGGATTTGCAAAAACGTCAATAGTTTTGCCTATTTCACTTATTAAACCACCGTCAATAACGGCCACCCTGTCACAACACTCTTTAATTACTTCTAACTGATGAGTAATAATTACGATGGTAAGATTGAGCTTCTTTTTAAGATCTTGAAGTAACTTCAGGATTGAGCTTGTTGTCTTCGGATCTAAGGCTGAAGTTGCCTCATCACACAGCAAGATCTTTGGATTTGTTGCTAAAGCTCTTGCAATACCTACTCTCTGTTTCTGACCTCCAGAGAGCTGAGCAGGATAAACATCAGCTTTATCTGCAAGACCAACCATTTCAAGCAATTCTTTAACCTTAGCTTTTATGGTCGTTTTATCGTTTTGTGGATTTAACTCAAGAGGGAAAGCTACGTTTTGAGCTACAGTCATAGATGACAACAGGTTAAATTGCTGGAAGATCATTCCAATCGATTGTCTTACTTTTCTTAACTGAACTTCTTTGTAGTCAGTGATATCTTCACCATCAATAATTACCCTGCCCTCAGTTGGAGTTTCAAGCATATTGATGATTCTAATAAGTGTTGATTTACCTGCACCAGAAAGACCAATCACACCAAAGATTTCACCTTTGTTAATAGTCAGATTGATACCTTTTAATGCATGCAAACAATGATTTTTATCTAGCTGATAAACTTTGTGTATATTCTCTAATTTTATCATTTTGACTAATCCTAGTATGGACTTTATATGTCATATCTCATTGGAGCAGAGAGTGATTTATTATTTTTAGCTTTATTAATAATATTATTGTGCATGATTAAAATGCAACATTGTATTTATAACCTTTTATAGAATCCTATTCTTTAAGTAGAATAAAATAACATTTTTTTATTTTGTTATTTTATATCAAAAAAAAATTGAGTAAAAAATGGCTAAAAAAATGTGTTCAACTACTACCTCCTGTCATTTCGGAACAACAAGAAGTTTTAAATTACAAAAAAGCGTTAGATCTTGGAGTTGATTTAATTAAAGGAGGAATGCCTTTTAGTAATAGATTGATACAAAAATTACATATAGTTTTGATGACGAATGCCCGAGAAACTAGCTCAGCTGGCGGAGAATACCGCAAAATTCAAAATTTTATTGGTCCAGATAGTAATATAGAACACGCTGTTTATATTCCAGTGTACGCTGCAGAAGTGCCTCAGTATATGGAAAATTTAGAATACTTCATGAATGGAGAGGTTCATTCATCATTCAAAAAATACAATGGTTCTGAAGGTGTAGTTCTTGATGAAAAAATAGAACCATTGATAAAAATAGCTATTATGCACGCTCAATTTGAGTCAGTACACCCTTTTGGGAATGGTAATGGAAGGTTAGGTCGTATCCTTATTGCATTAATGGCAATGAGTTGCGATCTTGTAGATTTTACCTTTTTTCTTGTTAGTGAAGAATTAGCAAAAGAAAGAGCCAGGTATTATGCTTTATTAAATGGAATAAGAGGAGATAATCCTGATTGGTACCTGTGGATAAAATTTTTTCTTGAATGTTGCGAACGTATGACGTCAAAACTAATAGAGATGATGAAAAACGCTGAGCAATTAGCTAAAGAATGTCTTTCAAAATGTCGATTAGACGCTGAAAAAAAAGTATGGATGTACACTTTTCAAAAAACTTATTGCAAAGTTTCAGATTTCGACTCATCTATCGGTTCAACAATTACAGTTCGTAAAGCGCTGAATTCTTTGTCTGATAAAGGATTGTTATTCGTTGACAAAGAAGTTAAGAGAAATAGAATATACAGAAATTATGATTTGCTTAGAATATTGCAAAAATAAAAGTATATGCAAGTTTATGAATATCAAAACAGGCGTTTCTATGATAATTGTATTTGTCTTTACGATTTGTAATATTTTATTAAAAGTTAAATTTCAAAGTCTTAAGTAAAAAGCACAACAGAAACACTTTAAAATGAATTAGATGATTTATCACAAAAACTATATAATGTTTTGTATAAAGTTGAATTGTCTGATTCATGTTTAGGCTCAGTTAGCCTTATATAAATTAAGTTCAGAAGGAAATCTAATGGCTTTTGGAATCTTTTCTAAAAACAAAAATTATCAGCAAAATGATGACTCTGGTAAGGTAGCATCTCTATTTAAGAAGATCCGTCTTAATGTTAACCAGACATCTGGCAAAACAATCAATAGAGATTTCAATTCTGAACCAAGCTTTGGCCAGGTAAATCAGAATTTTTCATCAATTGATCCTGCTCAACAAAATGCTAATCATAACGTAAATTCTCAAGAACAATTTGCCAGTGCTTTTTCAGACCCAGGCTTTACTAATATTGTTCCTCCACTGAATATACAGCCTCAACAAGAACTACAGTCATCTTTATATGATAATAAGCAAGTTCAAGGTCTATCTCAACCTAAGACTCAAAGTCAGAAAGAAGAGACTATTTATGCGGTAGGGCCATCAGAGAGAGAATTAAAAAAGCACGATTATTACACCTATAAAGCTAATGAAGCTTATTTAAATGAAGAAGGTCGTGACTCAGGTCATTTATACATTGCTCCAGGTGAACCTTTAAGGCCAAGAAAAACAAAGAAGGAAGTTAAAAAAGAAGAAAAAACACCTGTTCAGACAGACTTGTTCTCTAATAACACTATGGTACAAGGTGACTTATCTGCTCATATGTCAGCTGATGCTCAGGAGAATTCACAGAACTCTGTGTCTGTGAAAAATAATAAGGCTGATGAAAACAATAATATTCATGTAAATTCACCAACAGAGACAAATACATCTGTAGAAAATAATCTTTCATCTCAGAATTTTGCTGAGCCTTCTTTTGAGAATACTAATACTCAAAATAATCTTGCTGATAACAATCTGAATCAGCAAGCTGCATTTGTAAATAATCAATCACAAAATATTGATAGCTGCACAGCACAATCAAGCATTTTTGCCAATGTAAAGAACACTAACCTAAACTTTGATCCACAGATAGCTCAAAGCCAAGAGTCTGGTTTTAATCAGAATGTTCAGACACAGCCAAATATGCAAAATCAGCAGCGAGTACAAAATAAAAGTGTACCTGCTGACAATCAGACTAAAGTTAACAATGAAATATCTGCTTTTGTTTATGTTCTAGTCTTTATAAGACAGCTTGTAGCATCATTATTTAACTTTACAAATTTAGGAGCCTTGTTCCCTAAACAATCCTTATCAATTTTAGGACCATCAGCTCCTGCTTTTATGCCACTACCTTATTTTGTAATTGGCTTTGTTACATGTTTACTTGCTATGTTTATGCAATCAGTTTGTCAGAGTGGTTCATTTTGTGCTGCAGTTGCCGCTCTGTTCTTCTTTGCTTTAACTGGTTCAGGAGCTTTCAGAGGAATAGGACGTTTATGTACAGCCATTTCCTTAAGAAAGCTAGATACCTATGGCAAAATTTTAGTTACCCTGTTTGTAATTAGCTTATTTGCAAGATCAATTCAGTATTACACCAAGTATATGGAAATTGATTTCTATTTCTGCTTAGGTTTTGCTGTCGTCTTTATGATAAGTTCCTTTACAGCTACAACTTTAAACTTTGGAGCATCAGATGATCCTGTAAGCTCATTTGGAACCTTAGGCTTAAAAGGTTTGATTTCTGATGCTGTTATCTGTTTGGCAATTACTTTTGTAGTTCTTGATTGGCAGATAGCTCTGACCATGTTAGGAATTTGTTTACTCTCAAGAGTACTTATCGGTCAATTTATGTTAGTTAAAGGAATAAAGGCAAGCACAGATATGGTATGTGCTTTGCAGCTTATCACTGCAATTTTGTTAATGCTGGAGATTATCTTTACTAATGGATATTTCACCTTTGTAAATTCTGTTTTATTAGGACAGTAACCAAGATATTCAGTTCAATTTCCATTTGACAATTTGTAATACAAAAGAGCTCTTTTCTCACACTAATGAAACTTGTAAGAAAAGAGCTGATTTACTTACTGTTCAAATGGCTTATCGATTATCTTTTCAAGCTTATAAGTGCTGAATTTCACATCTGGCTCTTTAATCTCACCTAGCTTTAAACCGTATAGATTTTCAAAATTAGCTGATGTGATTGAAGCAAAATTATCCTCACTAATACCTTTAAAATCAGCTATAAACTTTAAGGTATATCTTACAAAAGCAGGTTCATTCTCAACACCTCTTACAGGAATTGGTGCTAGATATGGGCAGTCAGTTTCTACCATCATTCTGTCAACTGGCACATATTTAATAACATCTCTCACATTATCTGAACCTTTAAAGGTTGATATACCTGTAAATGAAATGTAAAAGCCCATATCAAGGCAAGCTCTTGCCATCTCAATAGTATCTGTAAAGCAATGGATCACGCCTCCAACATCACGAGCATTTTCAGCTTTCATGATGTCCAGTGTATCCTTTTTAGCCTCTCTTGCATGAATTACTAAAGGCTTGTGAACTGTATGAGCAATGTTAATTTGTCTAGCAAAAGATGGGATCTGAATTTCCCTAGTTTCAGGTGCATAGTGATAATCAAGGCCAGTCTCACCTACAGCAATAACCCTAGGTGAGCTTTCAAGATTTTTAATTAATTCATCATCTTTCCAATCAGGATCATCCTCAAGATTTAATGGATGAATACCTAAGGCTAAATAGATATTGTCATAATTCTTTGCAATTTCGCAGTTTTTAGCGAATTCTTTAGTTGTACAAGATACATTTAAAAAATGTGTTACACCGACATGATTTGCTCTTGCAATTATCTGTTCAATTTTGTCACCTGCCTTGCCTTCTAAAGATAAGCTTGAAAGATGGCAGTGAGAATCGACTAAATACGTCATGACATTTCCTTTTATATTCTTTTCTTACAAATTGGTGCTATTTTACATTCATTGCAAAATGGAGCGCGAGCTTTACAAACATATCTTCCATGAAGTAACAAAAGATGGTGAGCTTGAAGAAGATACTTCTCGTCAATTAAAGGTACAATCCTATCTTCAACTTCTTTAACAGTTTTACCTAAACAAAAGCCGGTTCGGTTGCAGACTCTAAAGATATGTGTATCAACAGCAACTGTAGGCTGATTAAAGGCAACATTTAAAACTACTTTAGATGTTTTTGAGCCTACTCCTGGTAATTTAATAAGTTCATCATATGTAGATGGAACTTCTCCATTAAATTCATCGCAAAGCATCTTTGATAACTTTACAAGATAAGATGCTTTGGCTTTCCATAGTCCAATGGTTCTTATTACATTACCCACTGTAGCTTCAGGTAGTTCACTCATCTTAAAAGGTGTAGGTGCAAGTTTGAATAACTCTGGTGTGATCTTATTTACAGACTCATCTGTAGCCTGAGCTGAAAGCACCACAGCACACAAAAGCTCAAATGGATTATGAAATTTAAGCTCTGATTTAGGATTTGGAAAACACATTGACAAAATGTTAAGCATGTTTTCTCTTTGTTCTTGATTGAGTAATGAGTTTTTAGTTGCCATAAATTGAATCACACCTAGCGTTTATTGATGATATTTTACATGCTGTAAGCTGTCTGTAAATCGAAAGATCATACTATGACAAGCAAAACACACAAATGAAAAATGGTAATTCCTAGTTTGAAAATAGGAGAACTGCATTTGACCTTTAGTTTTTGCAAATAAAATTTTTAAAAATAGCCTTTCTTTAGTAAAATACTTAAGTAAACTTAAAATTTTTCTCAATATCTTTAGACTTTATAAAAAAAGATTTAAAATTCAGCGTGTAAGATATTTTATTCAAGTTAACTTAAGTGACATGTCTTGCTCAGTTGCCCTACAAGAGCAAACTATAAAAAAATCCATTTTATTAGCTTAATTGAACATTACCTTCAAGGTACTGTTTATGTGTTTATTTTGATGTAATACGTTTTGGATACACGTAATATCTATGGTTCACTATTTATTTTTATTCTTCGGTGCTGCAATCGTTAATAACTTTGTATTAGTCCGTTTTTTAGGTCTATGCCCTTTCCTTGGTGTATCAAATAAGATCTCGGCTGCAACCGGAATGGGACTTGCAACTTCATTTGTTTTGCTTATTACCTCGATTGCCTGTTACCTAGTTAATACCTATATATTAACTTTGTACTCTTTAGAGTCGTTAGAGCTAATCATCGATATTGTGATTATTGCGATAACTGTACAGCTTGCAGAAATTGTGATCCGTTTTGTATCCGTAGATTTATACAATTCTTTAGGTATCTACTTACCTTTAATTACCACTAACTGTATTGTTTTAGGTTTGGTTCTTTTACAAGGTTCTTTGTCCTTTAACTTAGCTGAGTCAATAGCATTCACCGTAGGTGCTGGCTTTGGTTTTACGCTTGTATTAGTTCTATTTGCAGCAATAAGAGAAAGACTTGCAATTTCAGATGTACCAGAACCATTTAAGAATACTGCAATTGCCTTAGTTACAGCTGGATTGCTGTCAATGGCATTTATGGGCTTTGCAGGTTTTGCAGGAAGTGCCGCATGATAAATTTTGAATTCATTATTGGATTAGCTTTAATTTTAGCCGTTGTAGGTATTTTATTATCTATTCTGTCTTCATTTACAGAATCAAAAAGTGGCAATAGCAGTGAAAAGCGTATTGAAAAATTATTGCCAGGCATTAATTGTGGTCAGTGCGGATATCCAGGCTGTCAAGCTTATGCTAAAGCTCTAGCTGATGGCAAGGCCCAGGCTAATTTATGTAAACCAGCAGGAGCTGATGTTGCAAAACAAATTGCTTCAATGCTAGGTATTAACTCAGGTGATGTTGAAGATTATGAAGAGCAGCTTTTCTCACCAAGACAGGTTGCCTATATTCATGAATCACAGTGCACAGGTTGTGGCAAATGTAAGAGAAAATGCCCTGTTGATGCTATCTCTGGTTTATTAAAACAACCTCATGTAGTCGATCCTGAAGAGTGCATCGGCTGTGATGAGTGTATTAACAACTGTCCAGAAAAGTGTATTGAAAAAATAAGACTTGAACGCAATTTATCTCATTTCAACTGGAATATACACTCTGTTCAAATTAAGAGTGGGAGCTAATAATGTCATCTAAACAATTACAAAAAATTGCTCAGGCAAAAATTTGGAAGTTCTTTGGTGGCATTAAACCAAAAGAGCTAAAAGACACCGAAAACTGCAAAATTGAAGAGTTAAAGTTACCATCACTTATTTGTTTACCAATTGAAAAACATCTAGGTAAAGATGGTGAGATCTTGGTAAACGTAGGCGATCATGTTAAAAAAGGACAGCCTTTAACAGCTACAACCGGCAGATTAGTACCTTGCCATGCATCTACATCAGGAACCATTACCGCTATTTCAAAAGAGCTTTTACCACATCCTAGTGGCTATACAGGTCTTTGCATTACAATTAAACCAGATGGTCTAGATGAGGAAATCGATCTTGCACCTCTTCCTAATTGGGAGAGCATGAACAGTAAAGAACTTTTAGCCAGAATGCATAATTTTGGAGTAGAAGGTTTAGGTGGTGCTCAATTCCAGACAGACATTAAATTAAAATCAGCATTAGATGAGTCTATCTCTGGCTGCAATGTCCTAATAATCAACGGTTGCGAGTGTGAACCTGCAATTACCTGTGATGACAGAATCATGCAGGAGCGAGCAAGTGAGATTGCATTAGGTATCAAGATCTTTAACAAGATTTTAAATCCAAAGATAACCTTAGTTGCAATTGAGAATAACAAGCCAAAAGCAATTTCTGCTATGGAACAGGCTTGCGCACAAGTTGCAACAGTAAGTGTGATCCCTACTGTATATCCGTCAGGTTCTGCCCGAAATCTTATCAAGATCCTAACCGGTATCGAGGTACCTTATAACGCTCATACCTCAGAATGTGGCATTGTAGTAGATAACGTAGGTACCGTTTTAGCAGTGAAGGAAGCTATTGTAGACGGTCGTCCTTTAACCTCAAGAGTTGTTACAGTTACAGGTAATTCTTTAAAGAAAAAAGGAAATGTAAGAGTTCGCTTAGGTACATCTGTAAGATTTGTATTAAGTAACTATGAGTTAAATCCTGAGTTCCACCAAAGAATTATCTTAGGTGGACCTATGATGGGATTTACTCTACCTTCAATTGATGTACCTATTACCAAGTCTGTAAACTGCATCATGGCTCCAGGCTCAAATGAGATCCCAAGAATTAAAGAGCCATCTAACTGCATTCGTTGTGGTCGTTGCGCTAGAGTTTGCCCTAGCCGTTTAGTACCATATCAAATGTATAACCAATCTAAGGCTCATAATCATGCTGCAGCGCAGATGTGCGGAATTAAGGATTGTACACTATGTGGCTGCTGTACCTATGTATGCCCTTCATATATTCCACTTACTGCTCAATTTAGATATGAAAAAGCTGTAGAAAAGCAAATTTATGATGCAGAGATTAGAAACGAAAGAGCTAAACAGAGAATGGAAACTCGTAACGTTCGTTTAGCTGAAGAAGAAAAGGCTCGTGCTAAGAAGAAAGCAGAAGCATTAGCAAGAATGAAAGCTCAAAAAGAGGCTGAAAAGAACATGTCTCCTGAAGAGTTAGCTGCTGCTCGTCAAAAAGCAATTGAAGAAGCTAAAGCTAAGGCTCGTGATAGAAAAGCTGCTTTAATGGCTACTAAAGATGCTACTGCTACAGCACCAAATGTAACAGCAGAGGACTCAAAAGAAGCCCTAACTGTAAAGAGAATAAAAGAAGTTGAAAGAAAAGCAATGATGGTAGCAAAGCATCAAGGCCATATTGAAACATCAATTCTGCCTAAAAAGGATGATGTAGAAACTAAAGTTGCTAAGGCACAAGCTGAAGTTGTTGATGTTCTGCCATATGCATTAAGAACTCAGGCAGGTGTAAGAGATAATGTTTTAAATATTAAAGCTAATCACGAGCCTGTAATTGAAAATGAGAATCATCCATTAGTAGGATTAGAGCCTGATGATAGTCTGCAAAACCCTGCTCAAAAGAAGGTAATTGCTCAGGTATTACTTTCTCATCAGGAGCAGAAGGTTGAGAACAATACATTGCCACAGGCGTTAAAGAAAAAGACATTGAGAGCTAAAAGGTAAAAAATGAATACTAATTTTAATGGAGTTTCAAGACAGAACTTAGGAATTGAAACAGCTCCACATCTTAAAGCACCATTGACCACTAAGATGATCATGGGAATAGTCTCATTATGTCTATTACCAGCATTTTTAGTTCAGATCTTCTTTTTTGGCTTTGGTAATTTCTTTCAGATCATAAACTGTTTGATTACAGCCATCGTCTGTGAAGTTGTGATTGCTATCTTAAGACACAGATCAGTTTTACATTCACTATCTGATCTGTCTTATGTGGTTACAGCAGCTTTATTAGGTATGACCTTACCTCCTCTTCTACCTTGCTATTACGCAATTGTTGCAACTGTGTTTGCAATTATTGTGGTTAAAGCTGTATTCGGAGGTCTTGGCAATAATATCTTTAACCCTGCCATGGCTGGTTTTGTCTTTATCGTAATTTCAAGCCCATCTGTTGTAGGTTTATCATGGGTTGCCCCTGCTCCATTTGCTTTTTCTGTTGCATCATTAGAGAAAACCGCATCAGTTATTTACGATAAGAAAAGCGCTAATGCTTTAAAGAAAGAAATTGACGCTTTAAACATTACGTTATTAGATGAAAATACTGATGAAAGTACAATGTCAAATACAGATGAGATTGTAGTTGATAAGTCATTAGCATCAACTGATACTGATGCTACTACTGGAGCTACTTTCCTAGAAGAGATAAAGTCGGCAAGAAAGAGCGGTATTTTATATAAGAAGACAAATGTGGATTTTCAGTCATCTGAGTATTTAGCTTATTTCTGTTTAGCTATTGCCTACCTTTTAGGTGGTATTGCCCTGATTGCCTTTAAGATCATCTTAGTTAAGATGGTAGTAGTTTTCTTTGTAGCCATTGTTGCTTTCTCTTTACTGCTATCACATATCTTCCCAGGCTACTTTCTGCCACCGCTAGACACCTTACTCTTTGGCGGTACCATGATGGCTGCATTCTTTATTATTACCGATCCTGTAACTAATGCAGGTACATCAAAGGGACGTATCTACTTCTCAATTTTAGTTGCTTTCTTAATCGTACTCTTAAGAGCATTTGGTTCTTACTCAGATGCTGTAGCATTTGCAGTAATGCTTTCAAATGCAGCAGCTCCTTTAATTGATGTCTTAACTCACAGAAGACCTTTTGGCTACAGATACAAAAAAGGAGGACTGCAATAATGAAAAACACTAACGTAGAGACTCTTTTAGGTACTAACGAAAAAGAGACAAAACGCATGAATAAAGGACTACGTTCTTTATTGTCAGGAGTGTCTTTAGCTATTGTAGGTTCATTATGTGTAGGGCTTGTTCTGTATGTTGAGAACACAACTAAAGATCAAATTGCTGAAAACCAAAAGAACAGTATTGATGCCCGTGTTTTAGCTTTATTACCTGATGAAGCTAAAGATAAAGGAAATCAGATCACCTGTTATCAAATTAAAAAGAGTAAATACATTGGTTCTAACCAAAAGCTATTTGTTGCAAGCAGGGCTTCAGAAATCACAGGTTATGTAATGACCTATGAAACCTCAATGGGTTATTCAAATCCATTAGTGATGATTGCAGGTTTTGATAAAGATAAAAAAGTTTATAAAGCTGATATTCAGTTTTCATTAGAGACTCCTGGTCTAGGAGATAAAGTTGATAGAGCGCATGGTAATTTCCTAGATCAATTCTCAGGTTACGCTCTTGAAGATGCAAACTGGGATGTTAAGAAGCTTGGCGGTGACTTTGATTACATTACAGGTTCTACTGTAACCTCTCGTGCTACCGTAGTTGCTACCTCTATGGCTTTAAAAGAGCTTAACGAGCTCGATTTAAACAGATTTTCAAAATGCAGGACACAGAACTAAATGAGTGAAAACTTAAAGCCTGTAGAAGGCAAACTTGATATTAGTGCAAAAGAAACAAAACTACCAAAAGAGAGTATTGTAAAAGTCTTCTTAAAAGGGATTTGGTCAAATAACCCAGGTCTTTGTCAGTTGCTGGGGTTATGCCCTCTGCTGGCAGTTACAACCTCTGCTGCTAGTGCCACAGGTCTTGCCTTTGCCACTTTACTGGTACTTTGTGTAAGTTCTTTTGTAATTTCTTTAATTAGAAAACTAATTTTTAAAGAAGTTCGCATTCCAATTTATGTACTCTTAATTGCAACTTTAGTTACCGTAGTAAGGTTCTATACTCAGGCTTATTTTCAGGATCTTTACTCTCAGTTAGGTATCTATCTATCATTGATTGTAACTAACTGTATTATTATGGGTAGAGCTGAAGCTTATGCCGGCAAAAATGGTCCTATTTCCTCATTCTTTGATGCTTTAGGCTGTGGTATTGGTTTTTCTCTAGTATTGTTTGTGCTAGGTGCTTTACGTGAGATCTTAGGTTCAGGTACTTTCTTTATGGGAGCATCTAATCTCTTTGGAGAGTTTGGTAAGTCATTAGAGTGTACGGTAATGTCATCAGACTACACCTTAATGGTTGCAATCTTGCCACCTGGTGGTTTCTTTATTCTGGCATTCTTAATTGCACTTAAAAACTTCCAGTCTAACTTTAAGCGCAATAAGATTGAAAACAGCTATAAGATTAAGTCAATTCAAAACTAGTTGAAATCTCAATTAAAAAGGCGCTCAAGATTGAGCGCCTTTTTAATTACTTTTTCAGGCTATCTAAAAATTCCTCATAACCTTTCTTTCTTAATTTACATGAAGGGCACTCTCCACATCCATACCCCCAAGCATGTAACTTATCATGTTGTCCTTCATAGCAGGTATGAGTTTTTTCTACGATAAGTTTTACAAAATCCATACCACCTAATTCATAGCCTAGGTAAAAGGTCTGTGCTTTAGATTTGAACATTAAAGGTGTTTCAAACTTAAGATTTGATTCCATACCTAAATTTACAGCACGCTCTAAAGCTTTCATGGTGATGTCTCGGCAATCAGGATACCCAGAATAATCTGCCTGTCCTACGCCGGTAATTACAGTATCTGCTTTAATGGTATAGGCATAACTTGCCGCATAACACATAAAGATTAAGTTACGTCCTGGTACAAATGAGGTTGGTAAGTGATTTTCCTCATTCATAACATAGTCTTCATGAGCTTTTGTTAAAGCTGAATCTGTAAGATCTTTAAAAGACAACATATCTACCACTCTGTCGCCTTCATACTTTTTATATAATTCCTTATCAAAAGCCTTTAAAGCTTCTAAAAACTCTAAACGGCATTTCATCTCAACATCATGACGTTGACCATAGTTAAAACCAATGGTTGCAACCTTGTCATACTTTTTTAAAGCATAGTAAAGACAGGTAGAACTATCCTGTCCGCCTGAGAATACGACTAAAGCTTTACTCATAATTTACCTCACAAAAATCTAGTAAATTTTACTATATATGGTTCAAATGATTAAGTAGAAAAGTAACCGGCAAAGGCAAGTTTTTAGTAAAGATTTGTTTGCCGTTTAAGGCAAAAGGGCTCAATATTTCCGATATAAAAAATTAAATTCTTTATAATTCAATAAATAAAATAATTGGCACAACATTTGCTTTATATAAAACATAAGAGCGAAAAGCTCAAAAATATAATAAATTTGAGAGAAAAAAACTATCTATTATCTATTTGGAGAAACGCTATGTTCAATACATCAATTACTGGTATAAATGGTTCACAGAAATACTTAGATACCACTTCAAACAACATTGCTAACGCTAACTCATACGGTTTTAAGAAGTCACGTGCTGAATTTGCAGACCTTTATACTAATTCAGTTTTCACAAGTTCAAAGACTGCTACAGGCATGGGTACCAATACCACCACAGTAGCTCAGCAGTTCGCACAAGGTTCATTATCTGGAGATACAGGTAACAATCTTGATATGGCAATCAGTGGCAACGGATTCTTTGTACTGGCAAATGAGCCTAATGATACTGCTACAGCCAATAACGGTGACAGAACCTATACCAGAAACGGTGCTTTTGAATTAAATCCAAATGGATACGTAGTTACAGCTATGGGTGATTATCTTCAGGGATATCCTGTAAATGAAGATGGTAATGTTGCAAATCTTGATATTACATCTACAAAAGCAATTAGAATTCCTAGTGACACTGGTGCACCTCGTGCTTCATCAAAGATTGGAATTACCTTTAACTTACCAGCTGGCGCTGATTCAAAGGCAACTCAGGCTGCTCACGGCTACCAGAATTTTGATCATACAGACAGCTCAACATATACTAATGCTTCATCACAGACAGTTTATGATTCATTAGGTGGAGCTCATACTTTGACTTACTACTTCATCAAAGATCATACCAATGACGGTACACAGAACCACCCAGGTAACGTAACTAATAACGGACACACTATTTGGAACGTATTAACCTATGTTGATGGCAACCCTGTGGACGTTGCTGGTGGTGTTGATTTGAAAGTTGATGCTAACAGTCCATCTGTTGATGCTAACACAACATTTAAGGGAATTCAGTTAGAGTTCGGCACAGACGGTAAGCTTGTCAACAACGGTCAGACTCCAGGTGTAATCACATTTACTAATGCAGGTGGAGCAAATCCACCAGCTCAAGGACGTGATGCTTATACATTAGCTCAAGCAATGGGTGGTGGTGTTGATGACTCTCAGTCAATCGTAGCAGATCTTAACTACACTCAGTACGGCAGCTCAAAGTTCTCTGTAGGAGGTATTACAAATGATGGTTACTCAACAGGTGTCCTAGAGAACGTACAGGTTAACGAAGACGGTGTCATGATCGCTTCATACACCAATGGCAGAACCTCAAAGATCTGTAAAGTTGCAATGGCAAACTTCACAAACCCTCAGGGTTTAATCAAAGTTGGTGATACGCAGTGGAAAGAGTCTGTAAACTCAGGCGAAGCTCAGGCATGCGAAGCTAATTCTGGTATGGCAGGTTCAATTAAAGGCGCTAACCTTGAGTTATCAAATGTTGAACTGGCTTCGGAATTAGTTGATCTGATTATTGCACAGAGAACCTATCAGGCTAATGCTCAGGCTCTGCAGACTCAGAACACTGCAATGGATTCAATCATGAACATCCGTTAGTAGTTTAGGTAAAGATTTAATTTAAGTTTCTCTTTTAGATAGTTGTGCCTCATAGTTATGCTATGGGGCTTTTTTTGGTTCTTCCGCAAATTTGTTGAAAGCACTGAAAAGAATATA
>ULNV01018861.1_pt1 | contig 19609 bp, 11 predicted proteins | sample 1952011 | NCBI WGS metagenome assembly ULNV01 (sample SAMEA4835586, study PRJEB28245) | human gut metagenome | biome: gut microbiome; material: fecal sample | place: Denmark | collected 2008
AGCAGGCTTATGATAACAGCCGTGCCGCCCTTCTTCGTTTAAAAAATCATACAATCATGGCAGAAGAAAAGAAAATAGAGCAGCCTTCGGTGGACTTACAGGAGATGCTTGACAGCGTTATCGGTGACACGCCGACGGAGGTAGTGTTCCGTGGCAAGAAACACAGTGTAGGATGGCTCAGAAAGGGAACAATGAGAAGATGCACCCATATCAAGATGAAGGAGAAGAACGAATGGAAGCGCAACGTCAAGATTTGCGTCTGCATCCTCCTTAACAACATCTGGAAGATACGAGCCTTCTACTGGCTTTACTGGCGTTGGCTCTACTACATCAATGACGTAGACGTGGTAGAGGTGCTGAAAGTTCTCGATGTTTCTAAAAAAAAATTCCATCGAACGCATTCTCGCTGACTACCATATTAGCGACAGGGATGACGGACGTGATGATGACGATGACGAGGAGCGAAGTAAAAGCTATCCAAGCAGAACAAGCTGGGGAGCAGCCTTCTCGTTAGCGGAGAAGTTTGGTTTTCTCTTCCATCGCAAGTACTTCATCGCAGCCTACGACTACTGGTGGGGCTATTCGTCTGCGCAGATCGACCTCATGGTGGCAGACCAGCCTCTTGTCGTCTATCCAAAGACCAAGAAGGAAAGCGGGCCGAAGAAGCACACGTTAAAGGAAATGGATGACCTCTACGACAGATGGATGGAGAAAAGGAAGAATAAGGGAAGCCTCGTTGGTAAGAATATAAATCTTACTGATTACTTAAACAATGAACTCTAACTTAAAAATATTCAGGATATGGCAGGTGGAAATTTAGGTGACTTGTGGTTTGATTTAAATATTAAAGATAACAATGTTAGGGCAAAACTGAAAGAAATTTCAGAGGCGCTTTCTGAGTTGGATTTGAAGACTGTGTCTGGAAGGAAGTCTGCCGAAAAGCTCTTTAAGGTCTTTAATAGAGAAAACGGCAAGGAAATCGCTGAAGATTTCAAAAACGTTGCAGCCCAAATGGGCATCCAGGCCCAAGAGACCGCAAATCTAAACAATAGATTAAGAGAGTTATCGAAACTTAAAGCTGATATTCTCCGTAGGGACAAAGAACAGTCTGAGCATGGAAACTTTGTTGCGATGAAGAATGAGGCACAGGCTGCGCTTGATTTAACAAATAGATACAACGAACTCGCTAAATTAAAAGATGATATCTTAAAGCGTGACAAGGAAATGGAGGCTCAAGGAGCTTTCGTTGCCCTTGTTAATGAAGCAAGGCAAGCACAGGAGCTCAATGAGCGATACAGAGAAATGCAACAATTAAAATCCGCAATCGTAGAACGCGACAGGCAATCTACGGAGCATGGAAACTTTGTTGCGATGAAGAATGAGGCACAGGCTGCGCAAGAGTTGGCTGTCAGGGAAAAGGAGCTCGTTGACCTGAGAAGTGCCATCATACGCCGTAATGAAGAAATGATCGCTGCCGAAAATAGGCTAAGAGAAGCGACGGAGCGAACCAACCAGGCTAGAAGAGAAGCAATTGCGGCATCTCGTCAACAAGCAGAGTCTCTTGTTCGTGATAGAGTTAAGGAACTTGAAGCACAAAGACTACAGCTCCAAGGCTTATTTGGAAGTGGAAAGAATGTGTTAAGTACGCAAGAGTTAACGCAACTTCAACAGGCATTCTCGCAAATCACGCAAGAGCTTAATACTCTTCGAGGAGCTATGGCTAATCTTAGTGGGTATTCTATAAGAGATTTGTTCTCTATGGGACGAGGAACAAGCGACTATACTCCACTGATAAGCAGTATGCGAACTGTAATCGATCAAAAACAGGAAGCGATAAACCTTGAGCGAAAACACCAAGAAGAGATAGCGAAAACGGCTGCAAAGGCACGAAACGACCTTGCGGCAGCTTTAGCCGGAGCAAACGCTGAAGCGAAGAAGATGCAATCCATAGTCGGAGACATCAAATCTCTCTTCTTACAGGGAGGTATTGTCTTTGGCGCGCAGCAGTTCTTCAATTCAATCGTTCAGACCGGTGGTGAGATTGTTCAGCAGCATGTAGCGTTGCGCTCTATCCTTGGAGATGTGCAGAAGGCCGACGAATTATTCGCTCAGACTCAGCAACTTGCGTTGCAGTCTCCATTCAAGTTTGGAGAGCTGAACCGAGATGTCAAGCAACTGGCTGCGTTCGGAGTCGAGGCAAATGACTTGTATGATACCACAAAGCGACTTGCGGATATAGCATCTGGTCTTGGCGTGGACTTCGGCCGATTGGGTCTTGCGTTCGGTCAGGTAAAGGCTCGTTCTTGGCTCGATGGTAAGGAGTTGCGCCAGTTTGCTTACGCTGGTCTTCCTCTTTTGCAGAGAATCACTGAGCTTTATAACTCAGAAGGAAAGAACGGAAGGAACAATTATACCCAGGCAGATGTCAAGAAGATGATTAGTGCTAGACAGGTAAGCTTCGAGGATGTTCAGAAGGTACTGTGGAAAATGACAGACGAGGGCGGCCAGTTCTACAACATGCAGTTCGTTCTGTCCGAAACATTGCTTGGCCGATGGAATAAGCTCATTGATGCCTGGGACATTATGCTTGGAAAGTTCGCAGAAGGCAAGAGTGTTGTCGGAGGCACTTTCTCTTTCCTTATTAATAGAACAACAGATTTGGTTTTGGCTTTGGATAAGGTCTCTAACGCAGCACTTGCATTCGGTGCTATGTATGCTTTGCGTAAGGGTGCGACAGCCATTGCTTCAAGAGTTGGTATAAGCAGTAACCTTGCAGCTTTGCGGGCTGAACAACAGGTAAAGCTAAGAACTTTCGCCGTAGAGCAGCAGCAAGCTCTCATTGAGGGCAAGATAACCCTGGAAAAAATGAGGCAGAATATTGCTGACTACCAGGGAATGCTGAATAGCAAGATTAATACCAGAAATGCTGTAGAGCAAGCTGCACTAGAGGGAAGACTTAGCGCGTTGAAGATACAAAAAGCTTTCCGCGAGGGTCTAATATCCGAGGAGATGATCGAACAGCTTCGCCTTATGGGCATAATAAGCGAAAAGGAGTCCGAGCTTATAACAAAAGAAGGAATAAGGGCAAGAATGTCGCTTGCTGTTAACCAGGCAAAAGGAAAGCTTGGAGGATTCTTCTCTGGATGGAATATTGCAACACTTGGTATTACTATAGGAACAGCTCTGTATTCGGCATATAGTCAGTTCAAGGACAGTATCAAACAGGATACCGATAGGATAAACGAGACTGCAAAAACAACAGTAAAGACACTATCTGATACGTTATCGGAAGTTAACAATAAAGGCACTGGCGAGACTCTTCAGCAACAGGTAGACAAGATGACTGATGTCCTTAAACAGAGCGGACTCTATACAGACTCCATTAAGGAACAGATAGATAGTACTGATGACCTCGGCAAGGAGTATGATATCTTAAAACAGAAAATCATTGACGCTAGGAATGAGAATAATTTCACTCCAGGCGAAGGAGAGAACTTCGCAAAGGCAAAGAAGGCTACTGGTGCTGGATTCGCAGGTGAAGCAGGTTGGTTCGGCCAATGGACTGGTATCGGTCAAGACGATATTGACAAAAACATAAACGACGTTGCAGGGAACCTTGCCCAGCTCCAGATGAAGATGGAGAAATTCGGTGGTTCTACCAAGTCTTTAATGGAAAAGGTTGCAAATTCTATCCTTGGTGCAAGGTCTGCCGGAATGACATTTGAGGAAAAAATAGCCGAGATATGCAGTTCGAGAGGCGTAAACGGATATTGGGAGACATTTGTCAAGAAGGTAAGTAATGGAAACAAAGATGTTGAAGATGATCTCCGTGGGTTGGAGGGCGACTTGGATGACTTTAGTGGAAACTTTGGTCAGATAGCTACCGACGATATTCCTAAATATCTCGAATATATGGCCAAGAGTAGGAATATGGACATGGTTGAGTTCTCAAGGTGGTGTAAACAGCACCCGGATAAGTTCAGAACCATGCTTGACCAAATGTTATCTGAGGCGAACAAGAAAGTTCCCGGTCTTGTAGCGAGACTTCAAAGCGTAGCTATGGCTATTTTGAACATAGGAAAAGCAAAGCCACAAGAAGGCAATACTGGTCCAAAAGTTTGGAAAAACCCTAACAAAGTAGGAACTATCGAAAGAAAAGTCTTCGACAAGCTACAAAAGGCAGGAAAACTTAAAGGAGGAACAGATGGTTTCTGGCAGAAGGAAATGGCCGAGTATCTCCACAATCTGAATGGAGGAAATAGTAACGGATGGACTTCATTCGGAGAGGCTGTAAGAAAGAGATACAAGGAGGTCCGTGACGAGAACGACAATGCAAAGAATGCAGGCGACAGACAACCATACGTAAGGGAGCAGCGAATGCTTGAAGCAATAGCGGCTCAGTCTGGAATAAGTATTGATGTAGGCAAGAACAAGGTTACTGGTCACTTCGGGAAAGACAAAAACAAGAATGGTCGCGAAGAAGATACTGAGCTCAAGCGCTTGCAGGAACGTCTTAGCAGTTTGAAGTCTGCAAGGCAGATGTACCAGAAGTACAAGAGCATAATGTCTGATGAAGAGGCAAAGAAGAAGACCTACAATCTTTTTCCTGAGGTTACCGGTCTTAATCTTGACGACTACCAGAAGGCGGTTCACTCTCTCCTTAAAGGGTTCAGTATAAACACCACCGATAGAAAGAAGTTCCAAACTTCTATCTATCGCGAGGTTGCTGAGTGGCTCTTCAACGAGAAGGACAAGAAGGAGTACGAGAGAAAGGCAGCTGATTTCACGGAATTATTGAACAGGTTATCGAATCAATGGGACTTGTACAAAGAGTTGCTCAGTAAGACCGGTGATAAGAATTTCTCCAGTGCCGCATTCAGTAATCCCGGATATATCGATGACAAAGCAAAGGAGCTTATAGTCGAGTATAACAATAAGTTCGGAAAGGACTTTCAGAGAGAGAATGCGATGTCGATGTCCGATGGTGTTGCAAAGGAAACTCTTAAAGGTCCGGGTGAATATGAGGCGTGGAAGAAGATAGTTGACCTTCTTCGAAGCAACTATATCAAGATTTTGCAGGATGCTGCCGACATCATCGAGAAAACGGAAGATTATGAGGATAAAATCTTGAAGATAAGGGAGAGATACAACGAGCTTATCGGCAAGACGAATGATCCTGGCATCAAGGCAAGATATGAGATTCAGAGAGACAAGGAGATTGGTCAGGTTAAACTTGACCAGTTCAAGAACTCTTCTGATTATCTCAATTTCTACGGAGCCATCGTGTCTCTCGGTATGGATAAGGCTCAGGCTATCGGTGCAAGAATCAGGCAGAACATCAATGAGTCTCTACAAAGCGGAGCCATTGATGCGAGAGAGTACGCAAAGGAAATCAAACAGCTTGATGAGCAATTATTGAAGCTGACGAGTCCAAAGAAGACTTTCCTTAATGGTGGTCTGAAGGGAATGGCCGAGCAGAAGATTTCTGATGCAAGCGAGCAGATGACCCTCGCAGCAAGTAAAATTGCTGAAGGCACGAAGGTCCGCGAACTTGGTCTCAAAATGGGAGACGAAAACTTCATCAAACGCGGTGATAGTATGATTGCCAGCGGAAAGGCTATGATGAAGGCAGCCGAGATTCTGTTTAAGGATGGAACAAAGGCAAAGGAGTCTCTTGATAAGTTTGCTAACGTAGTAAGCATTATCGACCAGAATGTACAGGGAATGTTCGAAGCGTTCAATGACATAAAGGAGACAGCTTCTCTTCTCGGTGTTGATACCGAATCTGACGGATGGCAGGATGCTTCGGCCTTCTTCGAGACCTTCTCCGGCATGTCAAGCTCATTATCTAAGGTGGTAACAAGCGCAGAGTCCGGAAACGTCGGCGGAATCATTGCAGGTGTCACTGGCATATTTACCTCTCCTATCAAAGCCTTCGCTAAGGCTCACGATGCTAAGCTTGACAGACAGATAAAGCTCGCAGAGAGACAGCTGAATGAATTGAAGAACCTATCTAACAATATCAGTTCCGTTATTGAAAAGGCACTCGGTGGAATCTATTATTACAACAGGTCTTCTGATACGACGAAAAAGCTCAACGACATTAAGAAGAGCTATGAGGATGGCGCAGCTTACGCTAAGACGAAGGCTGGAAAAATATTCTACGGCGGTAAGAACAGAAGCCCCTACAGCAAGGATACGTATGAGGCTGCGATGAAGACAGAAGTGAACCCATCCACGTACGCAGACCAGCTCGCCCTACTCCACGCTCAGGAAGACGAGTTGAGGAAGCAGAGGCAAGCCGAGGATGACAAGAAAAAGACGGATAAGGATAAACTCGCCGACTACGACCAGCAAATCAAGGAGATGGAGTTACAAATCAAGACGTTCGCACAGGACTTCCTTAAAGATGTTTACTCTATCGATATGAAGAGCTGGGGAAATCAGCTGACTGATACTGTTGTGAGCGCATGGACTAAGGGGGAAGATGCGGTTGAGGCTTACAAGAATAAGGTCAAGGAAATGGTTCGCGAAGTTACGAAGAATATCGTATCTCAAAAAATCATGGAGAAGGCACTTGAAAAACCACTGGAATGGCTTACGGGAATCCTTGACAAAAAGGGCAAACTTGACGAGACCGATATGGGTGATTTTGCAGACAAGCTCTACCAAGTTGGCGAAAATGTAGTTCCTCAGTTAACCGGTATATTCGATGCTCTAAAGAAAAAGGGACTTGATTTGAGAGAAAACGGAAGTTCCTCTTTGACCAATTCGATTAAGGGCATTAATGAGGAAGAAATCGGCCTTCTCGCATCGTACCTTAATTCCATCAGATTATATTGTGCAGAAGACAATGAGAATCTCAAGCAGTTAACAGAGTTAACTAAGTCGACACTTCCAGAGATAAGCGTAATTGCCAAGTCTCAGCTTGTCGCTATGAATCAGCTTGTTACTCTTGCTGAGTACAGAAACGGCAAGCTTGATGATATGTATTCGTGGATGCGTTCTATAACCAAGGAAACTGGCGTAAAGAGTTTAAGAATCAGTTAAATCTAAAGAAATTATGTTTGAAAAGAAGAATTTGTCAGACAAGATGAAGAAAGAAGCAGTTTCACTGGGCCTTTGCGCTCAGTGGACTGCCGAGTGGCACGACAACTCATCCAAGCATGAGATGGTCGAGAAGTTTGTTAAGGGCATCGACTTCTGTATCGGAAGAAACTGGCCTTCGACCAAGGATATGAAGAAGTACTTTGGTGATGTCATTCATGATCATGGTGTGTATGTTGACGAGAACGTTGACCTACAAAACCCAAAGATTGTCATCCTCAATGGAGAGTGTGTAGCAAACATCAACTATGACTGGATGGGCAGTGGAGAGATATACGCAAGGCACAACACTTCACTTTACCTGAAGGTTAAGGGATTCTCCAGAGTGTTTGTCAATCTGTTAGATGGCGCAGAGCTTCATGTTGAATGTGAAGATACCGCAAAGTGCTTCATTTACCAATACGGAGGAACAGTTGTGAAAGCTACCGGGCCAGTCAATATCAGGGATAGACACGATTTTAAGTTCAATTAACGCATATTTATACGTATATCTTTGTATATTTATGCAATTAATTGTATATTTGCATCATAATAAGTGATTTTGAGTTATGAAAGATTATTTCAGAATTTATATGCAGAAAGAAGGTGATGGTGCCAAGGTAATGGACACTATAACCGATTTCGGTATGTACGTAAGCGAGAGCCCGTTCAAACCATGTGACGCAGTGAAAGAACCTGTAAAGAGGAGCTGGTATGACGAGCACGGAGACGATGAATATATAGGCAAAGACGGCCTGTACATGGCAGCTTACGAAAATAAAGTAAAGTTCCTATTTAAGGGAGAAGCTTATGGGGCGAACGAGAGATGCAGGAGCTTTGTGAATTATCTCCGAACAACGGGTATGATGAAGATGTACTGTGACTTCAATAAGATTGGCAGGCAGCACGTGAGACTGAAAAGCATAGACCCTGTGCTGTACAGAGACCCAGAGAATGAAGACTTATTGGTGATGAGTGTTACCTTTAAGTTTAATGACCCCGTGACAGACATTAAGCCGGTGATGGGCGCGGACGGAAACATAACGAACTTAACCTGATACAGACATGAGCAGATGGAACATATATCATAAGGACGGAACAAAGCTTACGGACGTGAACGGTGACGAGGTTGTCGTTCACGGATTGCAGTACTCAGACAAATGGATGGGAGAATGCTTCATTACCATTGACTTCAAAAACAACGCTCCAATCAACTTTAAGATAGGCGACTACATCATATACAGAGGAGAGCGATTCGAATTGAACTACGAGCCAGGAAAAGACAAAAAATCAAGTCTAAACACATACGGAGAAGGCTTCGTGTATGAAAGCGTAAAGTTCAATGCGTTGCAAGATGAGCTTGCCAGGGCTGAGTTTCTCGACGTGGTTCTGAACGACAACGAACTGCATTATACTGCCCTGCCGAAGTTTTCGTTCTACGTAGAGTCGCTTGACGACCTTCTCGACAGAATACAAGCCAACCTTAACGAACAGATCGGCAAGGGAGCGTGGAAAGTATACTCACGCAACAAGAAAAGGTCTTTGCAGAGAGGATGTTCAGATGCGGACTGGACGAATGTTTATGGAGGAGGAACACCTAAGAACGATATCGAATCCAAGTCTATCACCGTTGACGGAAAGACCTGTTGGGAGGCTTTGGCCTTAGTAAACAGCGAGTGGGATGTAAACTTCATCGTAAGAGGTCGGAATGTGTACGTTGGAACGGCAGGCGTGCTCGCAAAAAATATCTTCAAGTACGGACTTGGAAAAGGGTTGAGTGAGTTGATCCAAAATGCAGACTCAGAACAGCAAATCGTGACAAGGCTAAGAGCTTACGGTTCAGAAAAGAACCTCCCGTCTCACTACTACGCAGACCTCGGCGTAAAGTACTTCTGTAACATCACAGAGGTTAACACTGCAACAAGCTATCTGTCAGTGTATATCGACATGGAGTACATTGACAATTATTTCACCATCCCAAGAGTTTTCGTACCTAATGACGGGACGGGTAAAGAACAGACGTACGGATACGTCCTGAAGGTGACGTTTGACTTTCAGACGGTCATCACCTGTGTTGTGACAGCTTTGAGCAGCGGGCAGGCCGTAATGTTATACTCGGAAGTGAAGAACAACATGGAAGACAACGGAGACGAGCCGTCAAAAGAAAATCTTGACAGGTTTATCGCACAGGTAAACGCAGGAAACAGAAAGTTGTATATAACTGGCGGCCTGAATACTAAGGCAGTGCCATCGTCAATGAAGGAGTATGCGCAGAATCTTCCCAACAACATGTCTATCAACAGGCTGATGTTGCCAGGATTCCCCCATGTTTCACTTAACGACTACTACAACTCGCTGAGTAAGGCAGATAAGGAATACGTAAACCCAACGGGCAAGGAACATATCTTTTCGACCAATCCACACAGACCCTATATTGACTCTGTGAACATACAGCAGATTGGCCTGCGTTCCGCATCGCAATATTTTGATAACGATGACAAGACCAACGGTATCGTAGAGATATACCCTACAATCGAAGAAATGGTTATCGGTGGCGTGCGTGTGGATGAGATTGACGAGGGCGTTGCACCTAATGACAACGGAAGGTTTGAAGACGGACAGACTGTAAATAATGTTGACATCTACCTGAATCCGTCTATCGACTTCGACATCAACGACCTGAAGGACAGTGATTTCTCTATCGCCATGAAGGATGGCATGTGCGGAGGAAGGACCTTTAAGGTGGCATCATCGGTAAAAGAGAACGGCAGATGGAGGTTGACCATACAGAGAGTAAAGGACGATGCCTTGGAGCTGTGGTTCCCGTACAAAGACTATCCTATCAGAAAAGGAGATCACTTTGTGCTGACAGGTATCACCCTGCCCGACTCTTATGTGAACGCAGCCTCACTAAAACTTCTGAAATACGCCATTGCCTACATAGACAAGAACGACTACACAAGGTATGTGTACCAGCCCAAGGTGGACGAAGTGTTTATGGCCAGACAAAACGACCAAGCGACTGAAGATAAAACAGGAACCATCAAGAGCCTTCACGACACGCTGAAGGCCGGCGACATCATGGAGTTTGACGATGACGACTTGCACATAGGAGGCAAGGTGACCATCGACCAGCTCGTTATAAGAGAAAACGAAGGAGGCATACCGACCTATGAAGTAACTCTGAGAAATGATGTAGAGGTCGGAACGATGGCTAAGATAAAGCAGCAGATTTCGTCACTTGAGTCAGGAAACGGAAAGGTAAGTAGCGAGACATCGAAACAGATAACCGACTCGACTATCAATGAAGCTTCAAAACACTTTCTGTCAAAGCTAAAGGATGACACCGCACAAGGCGTGATTACCTTCATCAAAGGACTGGTGAGCGAGGCTTTAGTAAAGCTGAACGGAGGTGCTTACTTTGGTAAGGGAGGAGCGTTGATAGACGAGGCAGGACGTGCCATCTTGGAGTCGTTGCAGTCCATCGACTACGACAATGAAGCAGAGCAGGGTTTCGCTGTTAAGAAGGAAAACGAGAAATATCACGCCTTCGTTACGAACCTCACCATTTGGGGAAAGGCTATCTTTAACCAACTGGAGGTAAGGAAGCTATCGTATGCTGGCGGTAATGTGTACCTTTCTGGCGCAGGAAGCAAGATAGTGAAGGTTGTGCCTGTAATATGGGAAAGCGAAAGTAGTGAATGGATAGAGACTATAGATAAATGCGAAGGCTGGCTCTGTTATCTTCTTGCTGACGACGGAACTACGGCTACAGAGAACCTGTGGAGAGAGGGCGACCAAGTGAGATGTAAGACTATCGGAAAGTTGGCTACTGGAACCACGAACGCAAGCAACAAGAGCTACTGGCGAACAATCCCTGAGCACGGTGTATCGAGTGAGAACAAGAAGATATACGACAAAAAGGGTAACGAGCTGTATGGAGGACAGATGTTCTCGTGGATAGTAATCGGCAAGCACTCTTTGTCGTTAGACTCGATGACTGAGGAGCTTGCAACGGCAGAGATAGGTGGTATTCCTGAAGCAGGAGACACTATTGTGCTTGACGGACACAGAGCTGTTTTTGTTGGAGGACAATCTGTAGACGACGACAGCAGAAAGGGTGTGCTGATACTGGAGAGCACTGGCGATAACACACCTCGCATCGTAGGCTTCAAGGGTGTGGACAGATATACACACAAGGGCAAGGAGGTATTCGTGCTCTCGCCTGATAGGATAAGGCTTAATAGCGGTATCTTTGAGTGGGTATCTTCGACTGGGGATGCTATGCACATGGTGAACTACAGAGGCGAGTGGAAAGCAGGAAGCTATGCCTACTACGACCAAGTAAATCATAACAACGCCTTGTGGACCTGCATAAACGAGAACGGAACAAGCCAAGAGCCTTCGGATACAAGCAGCGACTGGCAGAAGGTGCTGTCGGGAGAAAAAGGCGACAAAGGTGACAAAGGTGAAAAGGGAGATAGAGGTGACGAAGGACCACAGGGACCTAAAGGAGAAACAGGTGCGCAGGGCGAAACGGGTGCACAAGGACCGCAGGGCGAGAAAGGAGAGCAAGGTACTCCTGGAGCAGACGGAACTAACGGAGAGGACGGAGTGAGCATACTTCTCGTACAGCCCATCGTGCTCGACACTAACGATAACGGCATCGTGTCGGACACCACGGCAGAAGGACGAGTAAAGGTGATGAGAGGTGGCGAGAATGTTACTAACGAGTGCTCAGACGTAAGGGTGAGCTATATGCAGAACTGTACGGCTGCGGCAAGTTTGGCTACAGGATATATAAAGGTGAAGCTCAATTCTGTAAACACTACCACTCTGGCGAGCGGAGACAAGGTGTCGGTGAGCGAGGGATTTATCACAATCGCATTCTCTCTCGGAGGGAAGAGCTACAGTACACAGATTCCATTCTCGGTGAACGTGTCGAAGTATATGGGTAGTGTGAAGGCTACGGCAAAGCAGTATCAGTCGCAATTTAAGAAATTGGAGAACGACCTCAAAAGAAGCAATCCTACCGTTCTCAAAGCCTACACATCTACTATCAAGCAGACAGCGAAGGAGATTACTCTCAGTGTGACTCAGAGCCAGCAAGGACGGCACAACCTACTGCGAGATACGGCGCTGACAAGGAAGGGTGATATATATTATTCGGACGACCTCTTCCAGCCTACGATAACACAGGGCGTGAACAGCCATAATGCCATCCGCTTCTCGGTGACGGGTAACGGAACGCCTCAGTACAATGGACTTTTCTGGGGACAGGGCGTCAACGGCATCGCTGTGAAGAAGAACACCGACTACACTTTCTCGGCATGGATAAAGTGCGACACGAAGGACTTATGGGTTGCTTCGGATGTGTTCAAGATGGCTGCGCTGAATGGCGATAGAGGGGACAGAATTACTGCCACCTCGGGTAACATATATTGGTTGACGAAGGAGAACGAGGTGAACCAGTGGAGGCAGGTGAACTACACCTTCAATACGGGCGACGCAGAGTTTATCGAGGTGAATATCTACCTCTTCAATGGCATAACCGTGGACGGAACCTTTGGTTATACTGCCTCGGGCAACGGATGGATGTGTATGCCAATGCTTGAGGAGGGGAGCGAGTACACAGGCTGGACTCCTGCGGAAACGGACTATGACTATGTGGGAGGAAACCTTATGGAGGACACGATGACACTGACCAAATCGTCTGACAAAAGCAATCTCCAGCTTGCCAGCGGACTGATTATGTTTGAAAAATACGAAGGCTGCTACGGTATATTGTACAACAAAAACAACTCGGCAGAGTCTCAGTTCACAGAAGCCTTGCAATATAAATTTCCAACAACAGCTACCCTTTATGGACAGGCGAGAATAGTAAAGAAGCAGGACTATGTGTTCTCCTTCGTTGCCAAGGGCAGTGGGAACATCAACGTCTATCTCTATGGAGACAGCGTTCATGCAAATGTATATACAGAAACCTGCGAAGGAAACGAATATACGGACGGCAGGGCTGACGGATACGCACAGCTCGCACTCACCTCGACCTATAAGCGGTACTGGGTGCATTGGCGAATAGAGGACTACACTGGCGAGGGAGCAGAGGTAATTCCAGACAAGGTGCTGATACGTGTTCCAGGCGATACTGAGGCTTGGGTGACGAAGCCGAAGCTGGAGGAAGGCGCACAACTTACTGATTATACAGAACGGAAGACCGACCTCATCGACAGAGCCACAGCCAAGGCGGCAGGACTTGAGATTACGTCGAGCGGAGTAACTCTGTATGGCGAGAAAATCAAGGTGGAGAACACGCTCTCTACTGGTCAGACTACGACAGCCGCTCTCTTTAAAGACGGAGCCATCAATGCGGCTCTGATACTGGCGCAGATGCTTACATCGCAAGGACACAACGGACAGATGGTAAGGATAGCCGATGGCCTTATCAATATCTACGGCAAGGCAGGAACTGCAAACATCCGCTTCGGTCTGAACGGTTCGGGACAGGCCGTGCTGTCGTACTACGACGACAACGGAAACTTTCTCTACGACCTCGGTCCTGCTGGTGTCGCCTCACTCAGCAAGACCGACGCGAAGATAACTTCTGCACAATATATCAAAGCAGAGGACGCAGGACTGACGACTCCGCTCGGAGAGAATGTAGATCTTCCGTGGGTTGACACAACGAAGTCGTGGTACACGGCAACGAAGGACAATAACTACATTCTTTTCGTTAAGGGTGCGACGGGTAAAACGACAACCCTGTATCGTTACTCAGCACCAAGAGTGAACGGAAAGATAGTAGCCGACTCGGCCAACGGGTTGGGTACCTACGACCTTGCGAGTGCAGCCGACGGAAGGACGTTTACGAGCCGCACAATGGTGAAGAATGGTGCGCTAACAAATCTTGCGGATGGCGTGTTCCTCACTGCGGATGCTAAAGCCTACGACAACACAAAGCTGGTGCCTGCCATCAAGAAGGGGCAGTTTGTGACAAGGCCATCCTTCTATGTACAGATAGCTTCTTTTAACGCAAAGTTCACGACGCTCGGATTGTTCGGAAGAATCTATTCAATACAGACGGAAACCACTTTCGGTAATCTTGACGTAGGAATAATGAGCAACAATAATTACTAAACGAATATGATAACATATAAGGAATTGTATGCTACGCCTTTGGAAACGAAGGTTGCGACATGGAACAATAATGAGGTGCGCCTTGCTGTGAACGAACGCAAGACAGAAGACGGTGAGTATCTGTATGACTGCGTGCTGCTTGGCATGAATACCGATGCAGAGCCTACTGAAGAACAGCTGACAGAGGCTCTGAGAAACAAGTGCATCGAGCAGATAACGGAGTACGATAAGAGCGCAGAGGTGAATACGTTTTATCTCAACGACGAGGCTCACTGGCTCGACTTCGAGACAAGAGATAGAGTGTATCAGGGCAACGAGCGACTGAGACGAATGGGGAGAACGGAAACGACCCTGTGGCTCGACGGCGAGTGTTATACCCTGCCTATTGACACAGCTCAAGACCTCATCAGTAAGATAGAAGTCTATGCTAAAGACTGCTACAATGTTACGCAGACCCATCTTGACAAGGTTGCGGAGTTACAGACGATAGACGCATTGATAGCTTATGATATTACGGCAGGTTATCCCGAAAAAGTACGACTAACAATTTAATTTTATAGCTATATGAAGAAAATCGTTAAAGGTAATGACTTCACGCTGAAGATACCAGTGGCGAAGATGATGGAGGGGCAACCAAAGGCTTTCCCTCTGCCAGCCTGTACGGACGTTGTGGTACAGGTGTGCAATCAGTTCAAGCGCATCCCTCTTGCGTTTGAGATTGACGTAAAGGAGGACAATGTACTCCTGGCAAGAGTAGAGGGCGACCAGATGAGCCTCGGTACTTATGCCATCGAGGTTAAGGGCAAAATCTTTGGCAACGATTGGCGAAGCAACGAATACCCTCAGTTTGCTATCGTATCAAACAATGCCGATGCCGACACCGAATTTGGTGAGACTGATGAGGGCGACAATAGTGTGGAGATGGATACCGCTATGGTTATCCTGCCTCCTACCGTGGAGTTGTCTGACCTTATTGATAAGGCGAATGAGGCTCTGAAAAACTCCAAGGAAACAAACGATACCCTCAATACTAACGAGGAAGCGAGAAAGGAAGCCGAGACCATGAGGGGGACTGCTGAACAAGGACGTGTGTCTGCTGAGGAGGCAAGGGTGTCTGCCGAAGGTAGTAGGACAAAAGCCGAAAGAGACCGTGTGTTGACAGAAGCTGAGCGTGTAAAGGCAGAGCAGGCTCGTACCGAAATCGAGATTACCAGACAGGCTAACGAGCTTACACGCAAGGATAATGAAGCCAAACGTGTGGCTGCTGAGGGTGAACGAGCAAAGGCAGAAAAGTCTCGTACCGATGCAGAAAACAGCCGTGCTGGTGCGGAGTCCGAGCGAGTAGATGCAGAAGCACAGAGAGCGAGTACTGAGGGCGAGAGAGTAAAAGCTGAGACTGGTCGTGCGTCTGCCGAAGCAGAACGAGTAAAGGCTGAAAAGAAACGTCAGTCTGATACGTCTGCCGCTATCAAGCGTCTCGATGACAATCGCACAGAGTTTGATGATGCAGAAACTGCGAGGGTTAAAGCTGAAAATAGTCGTGTCGAAGCAGAAGCAACACGTAAGCAAGCAGAGGCAGACAGAGCTGCCGCAGAAGCTGAGAGAGCAAAAGCAGAAACTGCCCGTGTGGATGCTGAAACAAAGCGAGAGAGCGATTTTGATACCGCCATCCAAGCAGCAGAGACTGCAACATTAGGCGCAGAGAGGGTCAACGCAGAACTGGAGGGAAATGTATTGAGAGTAACGAACCGCAACGGAGAGGTAAAATCAGTAAATCTTACCGATACTGACGAGCATGTGACGGTGAACTGTACTACCACTTTGGAAGGCGTAAGCATGGAGGGATTGGTTATTAACGTTTATGTTAACAATGGCTTAGACCCTCATCAGTACACTACAGACGTAAACGGCCAGGCTGAGTTTACTATCACCAAGGGTGCGACCTACAAGGTGGTATTCCCTTATGTACCTAAATGCAATATTATAGACCCAGTGCAACATGTGGCAAGCGTAGGCAATAGAATTATTGATGCAAACTATATCGCCGAGACCGAAAAGATGGAGCGGTTAACCATCAGAATGTCTAAAGCTGACGAAAGCGGAAATGTCACTCCGTGGGAAGGCGGCAAGGCGTATATTACCATAGCTGGCAAGAAAACAGAATATATTATGGATGCCGAAGGTAAGGCTGTCGTTGAAATCAAGAATGGTGTATCTTACACGGTAAGTATTGACAAGATAGACGGCATGTATGAGCAGTACGACCGCTACTCTATTACCAGAACGGCTATTTCTGATAGCTATCGTTTTAACTTTATCTATCGTCCTTACGAGAGCGGCATCTGGCTCATTGATGATAACAATAAGCAGTGGACTTACGATGACTGGGAGGCGAGCGGAAACGATAATAGCAAGCTGATGTTCGTGCGTATCGCCACGCTTGCAACTCAACGTTACAAGGGAGATATTCTTATCAGTATTGACAAGATGGCATACTTCTCCAAGGTATCCGTAACTAAGCCATGGTGTAATAAGAACGTAGAGTTTAAGAATATACCTTTAGATGGTCGAAACGCCAATAACACGAACTGGTCTCGCTTCGCGTACAACGGATTGTTGGCTACACAGACCATTATAGCAGAAGGTGACGAGCGTGGGTTGACTACGGATGCTGCTGATTATTGCTATAGTTCCACGATTACGAATGGAGATAAGCTTTATCAAGGTTATCTGCCGACAGTTTACCAATGGGAGCTAACCTGGAAGAATATTGACATCTTGATAGATGCTATCAATAAGAAGTACCCAGACCTCAATGTCAACAAGACAACATTCAGTGGTAATAAGTGGACTTCTTCCCAGAGCAATGGATTCACCAGCTGGACCTTCACTACGGCTGTTAACAGCGAAAACTACGGCAAGGCGAATAATTATATTGCGATTCCGTTCTACGCTTGTCTCTCCGACTCTCCGTCTCTCTTATCTCTCCCAGATGATCAAGATGAAAGTTCGGCACAGATAGCGTGATAAGCAATTTAACCATACCGCATTTGGATTGTTAAATTAAAAAAATAAAAAGTTATGAAAGTAAATTTTGTAAAAACATTTATTCTTGTAAAGGATTTTATCGAAATAGAAAAAGTAGGAAACAAGATACTCGTTCGTTTCGATGCTGTTAAAGATGCAGATATGGACGCATACTCCTGTGTCGAGTGTTCCGTATCTGCATCTGAATATGATGAACAGGAGGTACGACGAGAGTACGAAGCGTGGAAGCAAAAGTGGGCAGAAAAAGCCTTAACCATTGCCAAAAAGGCTAAGATAGCAGAGATAACAGCCTACGATACCTCATCATCGGTTAACGGCTTTATGCTGAACGGACTACTTGTTTGGCTCGACAAGGCGACACGTGTAGGCTTGATGAACTCCACCACCATCGCCAAGGCAGCAGGCCAGAAAACAACCACTCTCTGGCTTAAAGGCATCAAACTGGTGGTGGGTTGTGATAAGGCTATTCAGTTGCTCTCTGCACTTGAGATGTACGCTTTGGCATGCTTTAACGTGACCGCAAGCCACAAGGCAGCAGTGGGCGAATTGAAGACTATCGAGGAAGTGGAGGTCTATGACTACAAGACAGGCTATCCGAAGATGCTTGAGATGAGTGTTTAACATCATATTGCCGATGTCAGCAAAATGATAGTAGTTTAACATTAAAACGAAAAGATTATGTATATACTAAGTGTTATTTCATTTCTCCTGTTAGGAGGATTTCTGCTTCTCGCAGCAATGCGCTTTGGCGTTCCTTCGATGGTGAGCGATATATATTACCAGTTACAGAACTGTACGGGCAGCGAAGTGATAGGCGATAAACGTAAGCGAAACTATGGATGGGTATTCACGGCCGTTATGGTGACGTGTGCGGTACTGATGATGATATGTATGCTCGCCACAGGTAAGGGCATTCAGTGCCTCGCCTTCATAGGTTGCGCAGGACTGATGTTTGTAGGTGCAGCACCCAACTATCTCGATGCTGATGCCTACCCTATTCATAAAGGAGGGGCTATTGTAGCTGCGGCAGGGTGCGTTGGCTGGTGTATGTCGGTGTGCTGGGTTCCGACGGCTGTAATAGCTCTTATCTATCTGTTGCTCGTAAGCAGTTCGGACGATGACGAAAGATATAAGCCTGTGTGGTATATGGCAGAGGTGGCAGGGTTCTTGGACGTGTTTTTGACCTACTGGGTAACAAATTGGTAGTAAAATACCGTTATTGGTAACAATATGATGGTTTAGCAAAGTTTAACGCTAACAATTTGGCATATTTCTTGTATTATTGCCACAAAAGTGTAACTTTGCAACCATCTTATTTTTGAATCTTAAAACCGAAAATTATGAATAAAGAAGATGAAAGCGACCTATTACATTGGTTGCAAGACAAAGATGTCAGCGAGGTGATGAACTTGCTGATGAAACATGGTAACAGATATTCACGGAGAATTTTGAAGTTCTTTTGCTGGTTCTGCAAGTATGTTCCAGTTATACTTATGTGCTTTCACGCATACGGAATGTGGGATTTCTCGCAGCATCCAAGGGAAATGTTCATAACAAACAATGAGAATTTTCCATGCTATTTATTCATCTACTTTATGGTTTATATTTTACCTATGGTTTTGATATTAGCAAGCCGATTCTTTTTCCTTTGTTGGAGATATAGAATACCATTTTTCTACTTCTTCGGTATCAACGCTGCCCATATTGTAGAGTGGAGTTGGTACACAACTCAAGATATGATTGATTCGTGCTTTACCGTAATGATAGTAACGGCAATGTTTTATCTATATGGATTTGCAGATATGTTTATCAGCAAAACCAAGTTGGGACGTAAAATCTGTGCGTAAAAATATGGGAAAGATATTGAATTATAAGCTGCTCGGTACGGCTCTAAAGTCGCTAAGCGATGCTTGCTTTAAGGCTGATGAGCAACAGAGGAACGGAGAGAAAGTCACCGCTTGCGGAATGAGCGACGAGGACTTTGATAGACTGTGTGATATCATCCCCGATATGCTCAACCCTATGATGAGCACCGAGGAGGTAAAAGAGAAGCTTCACATATCTGATGCTACATTGAACAGGATGGTAGCGAGAGGCGACATTCCTAATGGTGAATGCAAGAAGCGAGGACATACGAGATATTTTAAGAAGTGGGATATTCTTCACTATATTAAGAGTAAGAGAGGTAAGTGATTGCCTCTCTTTTTGTTTTCAATCATTTCCAATCTTGCAAACATTGGAAAAGATTTTAATTCCCACTATATTAGCTCAAAATGACATTACCTACTATCACCTTAAAACACTGATAATCAACCACTAAAAGAAAGTGTGATAGAGT
>ULNV01019714.1_pt1 | contig 19352 bp, 25 predicted proteins | sample 1952011 | NCBI WGS metagenome assembly ULNV01 (sample SAMEA4835586, study PRJEB28245) | human gut metagenome | biome: gut microbiome; material: fecal sample | place: Denmark | collected 2008
AGGCGCGTCTTCTCAGCCTCTGTAGCTTCCATGGTCTGCAGAGACTTAAGGTAGGCCTTTTCCTCTTGCAGAGCGGCATTTTCAATCAGCTTAATGCGGCGGTTAATCTGTGCTTCCTGCGCCCGGGTGATTGCCTCGGTAACAGCGGTAGAGCCTGCGCCGCCTGCCGCCCCGAAGAGCCCCTGCATGGCCCCAAAGGAGGCACGGAGGGCGACGACTGTTTTGTAAGCGGCGATAAAAGCCACCACAGCCTTCGTGCAGTCAATAACTTCTTCTTTATTCGTTGCGAGATACTTGGCCACGGCAGCCAGCCCGGAAGTGAGAGGCGGGATAATCTGCTCAATCAAAGGAGCCAGCGCAGCGCCGGTAGCCTGTCCCAGGGCTGAAGCCTGCATCTTTAGAGTATCGATTTCCTTTTTCGTCCTGTCCATTTCCTCAGGATCAAGACCAACTCCCTGCACTTTGGCCGCGTTCTGGGCAGCTTCTGTGTACTCGCGTAGCACGCCGGTGAGGGCGATACCGCGGGAGCCCAGAGTTTCCATGAGATATTCCTGGGCATATCCCGCAGAGGCTGCCAGTTTATAACCCTCCGACAGCGCTTTAAGCTGCTGATTCAATGGTAATAATTTACCATTGGCGTCCTGCAGGGATACGCCTACGGCGTTCAGCATAGCCTGGGCCTTTTCGGCGGAGTCCCCACCGGAGGACAAAGTCTTGTCGAGCCGCATGATAGCCGCGCTGGCAGTCTGTACATCACCGCCAGCAAGAGACACGGTCCTTGAAAAGAGGGACGCCTGGGAAGCGGTGACACCCATGGTCTCGGAAAGCTCTTTAACGCGTGCGCCTGCCTCCACAGCGCCGGAAATCATCTGGATAAAGCCGAAACCTGCACCGGCGGCAGCAGTAAATTTGCCAAACTTGCCTATGAGGCTTTCCATGGATCCCGCCGTGCCGTCTACGGCACCCTGGAAGGTCTTTATCGGATTCGCATCAAAAGCGGTATTGATATCCGACTTTGCTTTATTCAGTTCACTTCTGAGACCGGAGCTGTCGGCGCCCAGTTTTACAAGCAAATCAGCGATTGTGGCCATGATGATGCTCCTCCGTTATTCCAAATTCGCGCTTTAGTTCTTCCCGTTCTTTTAACAACTTAGCCCGCTTTTGTTCCGGGGAAACATAAAGCGGCTCTAGAATCTTGTCAATGCTCAAAGGTTCCTTGCAATAGGGGGACAAGAGCCAGATGAGGTAGTACGCGATGCGCTGGTCCTTCTTCTTGAGCGCCAGCCGACGCCCTTCCAGGTAGGTGTAAAATTCGCCCGGCTGGAGTTCCTCAAATTCTGCAGGTTTGAGACCTTCGGCGTAGGCGATTTTTTCAGCCTGCCCCAGCCAGTCGGCAAAGGACTCTATTTTTTGAGAAACAGGTCCAGAAAGCGCAACATCTCTTCCTCTTCCTTCTGGCCCCCCTGTGTAAAAAGGCCCGAAGCGACAATGGCCTTAAGGATGTAGCCGTTAAGGTCATCGATAGAGCCCGAGTTCTCGCAGTATCGGTCGATAAAATCATAATAATCTGTATCCTGCGGCATGCTCTGTAGTCCTGCCTTAAGCCCGGCAAGAGTAAAGTCAAGATTGAGAGTGCTGTAGGCGGCTGCCGAGTTTCGCAGCATGGAGCCCATAATTAGCATAATAGAGCGCCCATGATTAAGGCGCTCCATTTCTGCCAGGGCCCTCGTATTAAACATGAGGGAGTACTCTTTCTCCCCCATTTTAAACGTGATGGCCTTCTTCATTCAGTTACCTCCTTAGCCCGGAGTTACAGTTTCGGCCTGATAGGCGGTCAGCTCGCCGTCGCCGGTCAGGGTTGCGGTAATGGTTGCTGCATCGGTTGCGGCGTTACCCTCATCAAATTCAGTGACATAGCACCAGCCAGTGCGATATTTCTTATCCGGCCGCACAAGTTTGACCTGAATCTTAATGCCGTTGCGATAAGCATAATCCAGGATGTCCTGCCCGTCGTCGTCCATAATCTGGAGGGCAGAAAAGCTGATGGACCATTTACGGGTGCCAGCCAGCTGGGAAGCCCAGCCACCGGAAGTCTTATGGGTTGCGTCGATAGTATCGGCGGAATTTTTAGTATTTGCTTCTTTCTGCGCGCCAACCATGATCCACACCGGCTTTGCGGGGGTACCGGACGGTCCATTTACGTAAAGGAGGACGTCCTTGCCCGCAAAGGCCTGTGTAAGGCTGGGGTCGGTCGGCAGAGTTTTCAGCTTATCTTCAGTAAGTGCCATTTCTTTACTCCTTCTGTTCAATCATGAAATTAAAAACTACTTTACCGTGATATGCGGTAATCCCGTTTTCGTATACCTCCCCTTCGATGGAGGAGTCTATGAGGTCAACGGACAAGACATTAAAATCGGGCATTTCCGGACGGCGTATGGTTAAGAGATGGACCAGGTCATCCATGATTTCGTTGCATTCCCGCTTGCCAGCCTCCGTAGACCACACATCCATTTCCTGTGTGATGAGGTGGATAGACTGGACCTTGTTGATAAGGTCCGGTTTGTCTTCCTGCCTCCCGAGCCAGATGTAAGGAAATTCCTCTTGGCCCGTGGGTATAAAATCATGCACCGGCACAGGGTCGCCGGAATCTGTTTCAATGGCCCCGTTGATGAGGTTGTAAAGCCCTTTTTGCAGGGCGTTAAGGGGGAGTCTGTAGATTATCATGTCCTAGTCACCACCTCTCTAACCTTGGCCTCAAACCTAGGCCGTTCGGCATCCATAGCCGGTTTCATAAAAGGATGGGCCTTCCTCGCCGGGATATTGGCCCGAGTAAAAAAGTACCCGGAGCCACCGGGGTGGAGGGCCTTTTTCTTGACCGGCATAAGGACGGGGACCGGTCCGGCTCCGTTTTCTACCAGATGGGCTGTAGGCTCCTTGGTATATACAACGCCGACGGTGTTAGTCGGAGTGTCCTCAAAGCGCATCCGGATAGACTTTTTTAGAGCCCCGGTGCGCACGGGCACCCTTTGGACAGCGCCTGCAAAGACGCTTTCCGTGCTGTCTTTTACAATCTTGCGGATGCTGTCACTTGTCCTCTTGTCGTAAGAGTCAAGCTGTCTCAGGCAGTTAAAGACTGCCTGGGAAATATCCGCTTTGACGATAAAAGTCGCTTTCCTAGCCACGATGAACCACCGCCTTGCAGGTCATTGTAACCTCGCCGTCCACGGAGTAGTCCAAATTTAAAATCTCATAGGTCTGATTTTTGTAGGTTACGGTGCAGGACTCATCAAGGCCTTCCAGAGTCTTGATGGTAATGCCCTGGGTGATACCCGAGATGGGGCCTCCTCCGGCATTACCTGCCCAAAACTTAGTGGGATGGACATAAGCCCAAACGGTTGCCAGTAAAGCGGGCTTGCCTTTGCGGTAGCCGCCCTGACCGTCAGAAACCTTGGTCGTCTTGTACACCTGGATGCGCTTGTTGCGCTCCCCTACTCTTGTGGCTTTCATGGCTAACCTCCTGCCTGCTGCTTGGCCCGAAGCTGGGCAACAAGCGCCGTGACCGCCATGCCCTCAATCTCGGAGCCGGAAAACAGCAGGTCCGGGTTAGTCAACTGCCGGGAAGTCAGAGTGACGAGGAGATTAACAAAGAGAGGGTCGTCATAGTCCGCTTTGCATCCGGCGTTGGTTAAGTATGTTTCCGCGCCCTTCGCGTAAAGCATGGCGTTCGCAATTTCCTCATCGCTGTCAAGGTGCAAAAGCCTTGCCAGCTCATCCTGGCTAATCATCCTGTCACACCCCCTTTAGCCTTATTTACCGGTACCGGTGCCGGTGGAAGCAGCGGTGCCTTTCTTGACTCTTACAAAGCCTTTGTAAGCTACGACATTGCCGCCGGCATAGATTCTGGATTTGTAGGAAATCATGTCTTCCTTGAACTTGAAATCAGTAGATTTCTGAACGTCCAGCGGGGAGAAAGCCACCAGTTTGTAGTTCTTCACATCGCCATAAGCCATGCAGTAAGCGCCGGATGCGGTCTTGCTGTTAGCAACGGCCTTGCAGGCGGAGTTGATGAAGAAAGGAACGGAGTTGATGGTGCCAAAGCCGCCGCGGTTCACGATGTTGTAGAATGGCTTGCCGTCTGCAGAGCGTACAGATGCAAAGGCTTTAAGGTCTTCTTTGGAGAGGATCAGTGCAGCCTGGGATTCTACGGATTCATCGCCGCCGTAAGAGAAGACAATTTCGTCCAGAGTGGTGTTGTCGATAGCGGAAACGGTGATGTCAGAATCAGCCGGAATGGCGTCGCACTTGGTAGAGAAGATACCGGTCAGATGACCTGCGGTGCCATCACCAAGCATGATTTCTTTGGCCAGTTTCTTTCTGGCGGATTTAGTCACGCTGTCTTCGACGAATGCGGCGTAGTTAGCTGCCGGAAGCTTTTCCACTTCGTCAGTAATTTCGGAATAACCGGTAATCTTGGATTTGGTGATTTCTGCGTAGCCAAAAGCCGCATCAGTGTCAGCAAATTCGGCGCCTTCTTCGGTGTAGTTGCCATCCGGAGAGTCTTTAGCGTAAGGCTGTTTAAAGGATTCGCCGCCCTGCAGTTCCATGTAGTCTACGGCATCGAGCAGGGAGGAAACCTGCTGGAAGGTGTCGTTGATGTTAGCAGCGTCGCGATGCGGCAGGACAATGCTGCCGGTGGCAACAGTAATAGAGCGGCCTTCTTTGAGGTCCTTGCCGCGCTGTTCCATCTGTTCGGGAGTGCGGTTCTGGCGGCCTTCGACAACAGCTTTGAAGCCTTCGCCCGGTTTAAAAGAACGGTGTTCCGGTTCCTGTGCTTCATGTTCAGCGTGTTCATTGACTGCCTGAGTGCGGGCAGCGACAGGCTGGGCCGGTGCCGGAGCCTGTGCATTTTCAGCAGCTCTTGCGGCTTCAGCGGTGCGCTTGTTTTCTTCTGCCTGTGCTTCATCGGCAAGGCCCTGAAGGAAATTAATATCATTGGTCAGGTCTTTAATCTGGCCCTGCAGGCTCCGAAGTTCGTTGATATCCTGGCTTGCATCAGACTTCTTAACCAGAGCGGAGCGGGCGTTTTTCTTTGCTTCGAGTTCTTCAAGCAGTTTCTTGAGATTCATTTTTAACCTCCTAAAATACGATTTTTGATTTTAATTGCTTCTATCTCAGTGGCTGTCTCCACAGCCTTTCTCCGTTCCTCCCGCTTGCTCTCCAGCAGCTGGCGGGCGCTGTCCAGCGCCTCTTCATCAGAACGTGCAGAAATATCGGTACCCTCATAGGCCGGAAATGTCACGGCGGACACTTCATAGACCTTGGAGATTTTGTTAATCGTTCGTTTGGGATGGTCCTCATCAGTCCAGTCCCAGGTGTCTTCAGCGACGGAAAAGCAAAAGGACATGCCGTCCACATCGCCTCTGGAAATGGCAGAGTAGAGTGTGGCCGCTTCCTGGTTGCTTCTGGTGTCCAGTTTTGCGTCAATCAAAAGGCCCTCATCATCGACGGAGAGAGTCATGGTGCTGGAGCCGTTATTCCGGCGGCTTCTAGCTAATGGGATTTTACAGAAATCATGATTGGTAAGAAGGGGAACGTCGGAGAAATCGCAGTCATCGAAGGCGCCGCGTTCAATGGTTTCATCAAACCAGTTTCCTATGGAGGCCGTCTGTCCAAAAACAGCTGCATGACCTTTGATTTCACGAATGCCGTCATCTGTCTCGCCCTCCCCGGCCCTCTTTTCAATGGCCCTAATGTCCGGGACAATAAATCGACGCTCTACAGTGCTGTCCTGACTGCGCTGAGCTTTCTTATTCTTCTTGCTCATCTGTTTCTCCTTTCTTTTTCTTACCCAGGTCGCCGGATTTTGACATGCTGGCCTGGTAACTATTGGCCAGCTGGGAGTCTACATAGTTAAGGGATCTAAAGCGGCGGTCTCCGTCAGGCACCGGCTCCATGCCAAACATTTCACGGGCCTCATTAACGGAGACCATCTCAATCCTTGTGCCGATGTCGATAAACTTAATTTTCTGTTCATTGGTGAGGAACGCCGCCCGGTTGCAGTAGGTCTTTAGCCAGTGACCTAGGTCCATTTCTCGCTGAGTAAAAAGGCAGGCACTCATGGCCTGCTCAAATTCGACTTGGAAGTCTTCTATACAAGTTTGGAAAAAGGCATCATACTGTTCCGGTGTGTAATCGCCGGAAAGGACGGCGGTAGAAATCCCGTACCGCTCCTGGATGACACCTTTCAGAAATTTAAAGATTTCATTATCGATGTGCACCTGCTGCATGTTGACCGGCGTGAACTCGCCGGGAAGGTCCGTAGCAACAATGCCCATCTGGGAGGTCCTTATATGGTCCTCAAAGTCGTCACGCATCTGTTTCAGTGCGTCTTTATCGACTATCGTCTTAGCATGGTAGATGCCTGTAATCTTCAAGGAGGCCATAAGACTTTTGGGGACCGTATCAAGCATACTGTTCAAAGCGCCTACGCTTCTCTGCAGATCCCGGGTGTCCGGCCAGCCAAAGTCACTCCCGCCGCCAATGATGAGGTTCTTACCTCGCCGCCACTTGAGGTGTACAAGGTCACGATAAGGAATGATGTCATAGCCGCCGGAACGCCAGCGGAATTTGATCTCCCAGATGTCACCGGAATCGTCGGTTCCAATTTCGATTTCAGTAGGATTCAAAGGCCACAGAGCTTTGAAGTATTTAGTGCTATTGCCATGACTGTCTGTTATCCAGTCGAATTCCGGATAAATGAAACAGTTGCAGTCCTTCAGACGGAGCCATGCGCAGGCCCGCAGGAAATCGCTCGTGGTCTGCAATGGATTTGGCTTCGCTCGAAAAAGTCTTGTGATCTCATCATTTTGGCGCTTTACTGTCTCGTCACCAAAGACTACAGAAACAACAGACATCTTACCGATTTCCCTTGCTACACGGTCAATGCAGTTATTTACGTAGTCGCTGGCGTAGATGTCAGAACCTCCGTAAGAAGTAACAGCAGTGCTGTCGTCAAGGAGGCTGACCAGCATCTGCTGCTTAGTCTGTCCGCCGAAGATTTTCCTTAAATAATTAAACAGCACTTTGTCCTCCTTGGATTGCTAAATAGTCGGTCTTATACCTAAGATAAGTGGCCACTGCTATGATGTAGCCAAGTGTTCCGTCAATGCGGTTCTTACTCTGGCCAAACTTTTTGACAGGCATCATCTGGCCGATGTTGTTAATCCGGATGGCCGTATTAGTAAGGCACCAGCGGTCTACCGGGTTATTGTTGTAGTTAATCATGTGCTCCTTGAGATAACTTTCCAGCACTGACATTGGCCCGGAAAGACTATTGAAGTCCATTCCGATTCTTTCGAGCACGTCGGCCCCGAAGAGCTCAGCAATGCCTTTTTTGAAATCCTGCGAGTGCCAGTTATCATAGCCGATTTTAAACGGTGCCAGATGGTAATTGACGTAGAGGTCTTTGAACCAGGCCACTACCATGGCGTCATCTACTTCGGTTCCAGGGCAGATAGTTACAAGCCCCTGCTTTGCCCATTCGTTATAATCCTTCTTTTCCGGGTTCAGGCCATTGTCCTCCAAGATAGCATTAGCTTTAATCTCCGGAATGAAATACATGGCCGTACTTTTCAGGAGCCTTGTTTCCGGATCTACGAAAAGTGCTCTCGCGCAGCAGAGGTCCGTAGTTTCAGCAAGGTCGACGCCACCCAGGTAGTACTGGCCCTGCATATCGGCAAGACTGAATGTCTCCGGATTATTGATGGAGGCCATGTCGAGCCATGCCGCGGCGCTGTTCTGTTTGATATTGAAATCTTTCGCCAGTACAAATGATTTCGTAGCGGCATTGTTTCTGGCCTCGTTCACCATCTGCCGGAGAAAGGTCCATTTCTTGATGACTCCAAGACCTGGATTGGATTTATACCAGGATTTCTCATCCTGCCATACTTCCTCTTCGCTATCTTGCTGGTAAAGAAAAATCAGCCAGCGCGAACGGTGGGAATCATCCAGGAGCACCTGATGTGCTTCTTCCATTTCCTCATCAAGGTATCCATTGTCTGTGAAGCCCTCGGTAGTGATTTCTATGTAGAGCGGTTCGTCCTGCGTAGACAGGGCCTGCCGGATTGGCATTACCAAAGTGTTATCCTTCATTTCATGCACTTCATCCACGCAGCCTACCTTGATGTTCTTACCTTCTTTGGCGCCGGTGCGGGCGGAGAGCTTTTTGATGCTCCCCTTGTTCTGGAAGGAAAACTTTCCCTTCGCATGCTTCCGACTTTTATTTCCCCAGAAGATGCCCTTCAGATTTCTGTGGGTGCACCGGGCGATTTTGGGGCTTGCCTCTCTCATGGCGTCCGTCGCATCAAACATGATGCTCGCCTGGTCGTAATCATTGGAACCAAAGAGGATATTGGTGCCCATTTCGCCGCACACCCATTCAGCAAGAGAAATGGCGGAGATAAGTGGAGACTTGCCATTCTTTCTTCCGATGCAGAGGAGGAGCCTCTGGAAAAGCCGGACAGGCTTCTTCAGTTCCTCATCGTAAATCTTGAAAGAGTAAAGCGCTTCAATAATTGCCTTCTGCCAGATTGTCAGGATGAAAGGTTTCCCGGCAAAGGGCGCCTGGGCATGCTTGCATTCTTTTTGGATAAAGTTGATGCGCTTATTGGAGTCTGTAAAGTCTTTTATGACTTCATCATCCTGCAGGAGCTCCAATAGTTTCTGCATCTGGAGCTTGACGAGAGCCCCGACGATGTACTTTCCTGACTGAATGCCTTCCCAGTAACGGGTTATCCAGCAATCATCCTTACTCGTAATCGTCGAGTCCGGAATCATCGTCGTCATCCTTCTTGCCGAGTACTTTTGCTAGCTTAAAACAAATGTTTGCGTAGTTCGCCCTTACCTTCGGGAGGACCTTGGATACCGGGTTCTCTTTCTGCAACGCAGGATTCTGTGGGTTCACCTTGACCAAGCCACTTTTTTTAACCTCTCGATGTAATGCGTTTAATTCCACCCTAAGGCGGGCAGCTTCCCAAAACATCCCGTCCAGTAAGGCGAGCATGTTGGCATCGCAGTCGACGAAGAGATTCTTGATCCGCTGATACTCAACTTCTTCAGGGTCATTCATCTCTAGTTCTTTCTCTGTCTTTTTCATCTTCGGCCCTCCTTTCAGGGTCTGATTAATTCTTGCAAGAAAAAAGTCGAATTTTCGATTTTAATCGAAAACACCTGTCCCGCCCGGTCTTGATTTCTATGAAAAATTTTTTCGATGGCGGGGGGCGTCTAATTCATTTTTGATAAGTTGCAAACCATTTTTTAATATATTTTTTCCATTCATCAGCAAAGATGCCTCGAGCTCCTGCGGCTTCTAAGCATTCATCCTCGCTCGCCTCGGTCAGGATAGCTTCCCCTCCGGTCTGCCGAAGGATTGCCTCCCTCATCCCACGCAGAGGAAAGCCGCCCACAATGTAGGCGTCACGCCAGCCGCCGTATCTTGTCTTTACCTGATTGATTAGGTCATGATAGATTGCAAGGACATTACTCTTCAAACAATCCGGTTTGTCGTAAAGGTCCAGTCCGGAGACTGCCCTATAAAGCATGTCCATATCAATAATCAAGTCGCCCCTGCTGCTCATCTGATTCACAAGGGTAGACTTGCCGGAACATGGCGGACCATAAATCAGAAACACCTGCCGTTCATGCTTGTGGCCGAAGCGTTCATGCTCGGCGTTGTGGCAGTCAAAGCAGATGAGTTCTACGTTGTCCGGATTCAATGCGATGTCCGGATTGCTTACGTTGTCTTTGGTAAGTGGGATGATGTGATGGCCAATGAGCTCCGCCGTCTTGAAGGCCATGTCCTTACCACATCTCTCACACTTAGGCCCTCGCTTGATAATCAGCTGCCAGCGTAGTTCTTTCCATTCCTTTGAGTTATAGAACCTTGCCGCCCAGGCTTCCGCCATTAGTAGTCACCCCACTCTACTGGCTTCCTATGCTTCAGCCAGAAGATAGCAGCTGTAGAATTTGGTGGGATCCATTTGTGGACAACCTTTGTTTCTACAGATTTAACAGGCTTGCCGTCCTCATCAAGTATTGGCTCGCCTTTAGAAGTGAACGCGTCTTTGGTGAAAGTGGTCACTTCATCCACGAAGTAGCCCCTCGCGGATTTGTACACGGCATTTTCTACACGTCTGTCAGCAACTTCCTTCCCCAGTCTCAGGGCTTCTGCAATCTCCGGATGATCCTTCTTCCAGGTGTAGTAGGTCTGCTGGGCTATGCCTAAATGGTCCTTGTCACGGATCTGGGCGTCGGACAGGCCGTCCATGGCCCATCCTTTAATCTTTTCCAGACCTTCGGGTGTTACCCATTGTTTCCACTTGGCTTCCATGTCCTTCGCCTCCTTCGGGCAAAACAAAAGCGCCGCCCCGTTAGGGACCGCGCTCTTGCATAGTTCTTTTATTTTATTATATCACATAGTGCAAGATGCAAATCATGTCAAATCGTGTAACTTTTCGTCAAGTGATGTAAACTTTTCCAAAAAAGGTGCAGTTTCTTGCATGACTTCCAGATAGTCCAGCGCTTTCCGGCGGCGGTCATCAAGTCTCTGCCGGGTCACTCCATAGGCTTCTGTCAGCTTGCTCCAGTCCCATCCTTCGTAGTAACGGGCCTCAAGCAGTAAGCGGTCATGGTCCTCAGGCAGATGGGACAAGATGTCCTTAATGGCCTGCAGACTTTCCGCCAGTCTCTCCGAGTGCGCCCGGAGTTTAGCGTCAATGTCCTTGAGACCGTCCTCCAGTTTGATGATAACATCTGACAGGTCACGGCTCTCACCGCCGCAGATTTTGACTTTGTCATAACTCACGCCCTTAAGGCCGGTGCAAAGGTCAATCCTGCCCTTGCGCATAATGCCCAGAATCTTCAGGGCTTCCCGTTCATAATTGACTACCGCCCGGAGATAATCAAGGCGGCGCTCCACCGGCGGAAGCTTACTGTTTTCTTCTAACATGCTTTGCCTCCTCTTCTGTAATGCTGGTGTAGCATACTCCGGTCTTCCTATCCGCAATAATCAAGTCGTTCATCAGCTGGTATCCTGCCTTTTTAATCAGGATGCGGACAGTAGCGATGACACGGAAAGCCGCCATGGCCCTGTTCTTTCTTGCCGCCTCCCGCTGTTCCTTCTGGTAGCGTGCAAGCACCTGTTCATAAGTTGGGTCTTTGTGATAATGCACAGTGCGGTGCAGTCCTTCTTTTGGCATCAGTCCCTCCTATTCCACGCCTTCACAGCATCGGTTACATCGAGATATTTCCGGCCTTCGGAGGCGATGCACCTCGGGTCAGTGCAGGCCACGGAGTAGAGTGCTTCCCCGCATCCACGATAAATGAGGATTCGAGCTGCTCCCCCGCAGAAAGGACAGGGCTCCAGTTTCGCTTTCTTCACGGTCTCCTCCGTTTCCTTCTGCTTGCAATATGCAAAGGCTTCTTCTGCATAAGATGGTGTCATTACAATACCTCACTTTCTAGGGTCAATGGGAACGCCGTGAAGGACGTCCACAGACCACTTCATGTACTGCAGAGCCTTTTCCATATCCTTGAGTTCAGTCCCTTTGAAGCGGGAACGAAGGATATATTTCAGGGCGTTGCCCTTGCAGAAGCCATAGAGCTCCTGGGCGGTAAAGTACATCTGCATAACTTCAATAGGCTCTTTCTCCGCCTTCTGGTAATGCTTCTGGTCAGCGGCAGCGCCGGTAGCGTGTTTATCAAAAGTCATAGTGTGCTTAGGAATTTCACTTTCTTTGATTTCGTGAAAATCAGAAGGCTTCATGCCAAAGTCCTCACAGGTTAAAGGTCTTTCCCATCCCATAATCATTTCCTCCATTCCCAGTTACTGTCAATCAGACAGGAAATCAAGCCACGGTCAAGCAGCGCAGCCAGCACTTTCATCTGGCTTGTTGTCAGCTTCATGGCGTTTTCCTTGTCATACGATACAAAACCGTTATACCAGACAAGGATAAAGTTCTTAGAGCCTTTCTTCCGCAGCCATTCGGCGCAGTCCATGTGGCTCGGACTCGCCAGAAAGATGAGGCCGTTATCGGTTATCACGATTTCGCAATACCTGATAAAGTGCTCCTTGTTGGCTTTGACCATCTTTAAAAATTCGTCCAGTGTAAAGGCAATATGCCGATATCTTTCGTAAGGGCTCATAATGCTGCCTCCCCATCAAAATCTCAGTTCTTCAATGGACGCACCTTCATCTTGTACGTCTTCCTTAACCTTAAGAAAAGGGCACTTATTTACATCAACAACAATATTCGGATTAGCCCTCTGATGCTCCATTCTTTCAAAAATCCAATCAAGCGTAAGACGTACGGCTTTTTTACTTGGAAGCCTATGGGTGGTAATAGCTTCCGATGTAAAGTCCCATGCAAATTTCGCAAAAAGGATAGGCACTATTTTAATAACCAGGTTAGTATAATCTGCGTAAATCCGTTGGGGATCAGTAATAATAGAACCAATGTCATTTCTTATGATAAGCATTTCAATTCCTCCTTTCAGTACCATCCTTTGATTTTTACACCGGCCTCATCTTTGAGGCACTTAGCAAGTTCCTGCAGAGTAATGTAACCTTCCTCGTAGCACTTGTACTGCTCCATGCAGAGGTCTACGAATCTCCCCACTCTCCCTTCCTTTTTCATCAACAGCCCATATTTATCGTGGATGACCATAGCGGGAAGGGCAAGCATGAGATTAAAGGCCAGCTTACACCCCTTCTCCGTGGCTTCCTCCTTCATTCGGTCAATATCTGACTGTTTTATGGATATCATGGGATCCTTTTTCTTGATGCCGAAGCGGCGTCTTTCCTGTCGGTTCATTTGATACCCTCCCTCTTAGCCAATCTGGCGATGCGGGCCATGTACATTTCCACCTGCCTATAATTAAGGCCCTGCTTCTGGTCTATATGCTTGACGGCCCTGCAGGTTCTCTTTCTGTCCCAGCCATACACATAAGCTTCCATGCCGTAGATTCCTTCTTCATTTCTCTGGGACCAAACACTGACACCATAGCCGTTTGGGAAATCATAATCATACTGAAAACGGATAAGGGTATTACCTTTCCAGGTCTCAACTCCATCGGTAGGCGCATAGTCTCCAAACCACAGGTAGGGATTGCCTTTGATACGGCGCGTCTCCGGCTTAGGCAGCCTGCCGTGACTGTCCAGACTTGCAATGGCCTTCAGCACGCTGGCCACGTCGTCCGCATCACAGCAGCCGATGACGTCATGGGTGACTTCGGTCTTGTAATAAAGGTTATCGCCTTTCATGACAGCGACTTCAAAAAGTTCCATTTCATGGCCGCCGGTAAAAGCGTTCCTTGCAACGCTGGCACCAAAGCCGTTCGGAAATTTGTACCGGTACTCAATCCATAACATCCGGTCCTTGCTGTAGGGATTCCGGCTTCCCTCTTTTTCAAGCACAAGGCAGGGAGTGAAAGCGCCAAACAGGTAAGTAGCCTTCTCCGGCGGCTTGCCGTCGATAACTTTGTAAAGTTCCATATTAATCCTCCTTTCCGGGATACTTCTCAACTGACAGATAGCTAAGGTCGGTCCGCAGTTTTTTGAAATCTTCCCACTCTTTGACAGTGAAATCCGCCGTTACAGGGAAGCGGTCAAAGTAAAGGGACAGGCGGTACTGCGGCGCCTTGTCCAGCCGATTGACGTAGTACAGCATGGACCTTACGCACTCGGCCATGTCCTTGTTTCTGGCCGTGAGATAATCGTTCTCGGCCGCCAGGTCGTGCACCCGATTGACACTGCAGAGACTCAGAACCAGCGCCCCGCCTACAAATCCCATAAAAATCAGAATGATTGCTGTAAGTGCTGTCATGTCGACACCTCCTTTACAAGCATCTTAACCGCGTCCATCATGGCGTCCTGCCCCAGGCGCTTTGCTTTCAATGCCGCCATTACATGGGTATCAAGGGTTCCCTCGGCCACCAGGTGATGGATAACAACAGGTTCTTTCTGCCCCTGCCTCTGCAGCCTGGCGTTAGCCTGCTGGTACTGCTCAAGGCTCCATGTCAGCCCGAACCATACGATGATGTGCCCGCCGGCCTGGAGATTGAGGCCGTAGCCTGCACTCGCCGGATGCGCAAGCAGCATTTCTATTTTACCTGCGTTCCAGTCTCGCACATCGTCAGCGCTTTTCAGCTGCCGGGCCTTGGGAAACTTTTTGAGGATCCTTGCAAGGTCGCTCCGGTAAGAATAAAAGACCAGGATAGGATTTCCTTCGTTAGTACTTGCGATATCAGCCAAGGCATCAAGCTTGGCACTGTGCACCTCATGCATCACACCGTCATTGTCATAAATGGCGCCGTTGGCCAGCTGGAGAAGCTTGTTGCTGACGGCGGCAGCGGATAAGGCTGTAATCTCTTCTCCCTGCATTTCGATGATGCATTCCTTCGCCATGGTGCGGTAGGCGTCCATACTGGCCTTGTCCAGCTTAACCGGTATAATCACCGGCGGCAGAACGTCCGGCATGTTCTTGTAATCTTCACTCTTGAGAGAAATGCAGATGTCTGAAATCTTGTCATAGATTTCTTTTTCCGCTACCGGATTCCTGACCTTCCAACTGTAGACAATATCCTGGTTTCTTTTATCTGGAAGGAAATAGTTTGACCTAAAGGAAGTAAGGCTTTTCCCCAAGCGCTTGCCGCCGTCCAGAAGGTAAAGCTGCGCCCAAAGGTCCATGAGGCCGTTGGGCCTCGGCGTACCAGTCAGAAGGACTATCTTCTTAAAGCAGCCCCTTACCCGCCGGATGGCCCTCCACCTTTTCGTTTTGGAATCCTTGAAAGAAGTGCTCTCGTCAAGGATCAGCATGTCAAAGGGAGGCTTGTAATGAACCTGCTCCATCAACCACGCCACATTTTCCCGGTTGATTACGTAGATGTCCGCCGGTGTGTAGAGTGCTTTCAGCCGTTCAGCCTTACTGCCCAGGATAGTAGAAAACCGGAGGCCCTGAAACTGGTCCCACTTCCGTGCTTCATCCTGCCAGGTAGCTTCCGCCACGGTCTTCGGCGCAACAATCAGAACGCTCTTGATTTCAAAGAGGTCGTACATTTCTTCCAGGATGGCCATAAGTGCGATGGAGGTCTTGCCAAGGCCCATACCCAGGAACACCCCGGTGCCAGGATACTGCACGATGTGTTTAGCTACGGCCTTTTGGTAATCGTGAGGAACGAACTGCATGATAATCACCTTCCTTCAGTCGGCAAAGTCTTTCCACCAGTGCCCTTGCCGTGTTCTTGTTATCTACGACTGCCACCCTGTGCCCTTTGTGATAAAGATATAGGAGACAGAAGCGCTGCACAGGTCTTGGCTTGCCGCCCGGTCTCTTAAGTTCCACGAAGCAGGCAATGCCTCCCGGAAGGATGACAAGCCGGTCCGGCACTCCCAGTGTTCCGGGCGAAACAAATTTGAACGCCTTACCGTGCTTCTTCTTGACCTCTTGAACCAGAAATTTCTCTATGTCTCTTTCGTCTTGCTGCATAAATATCACCTTTTTACACCCCTCGGGACTCTATCCCTTTGCGGGGCTGTAAACGAAGTAAACAGAAAATCAGAAGTCTATATACCTATAGCTAATTAGGGGCCTGATTTTTTCCTAGGCCTCTAAATCCCCTATCTGTAGATTCTATATATATAATCTGTTTACATTGTTTACAAGTACTGAAAAGCTAGATAAATACGGGAGAAAAGCTGTAAACGGAATGTGTAAACAGACTTTTGACTCTGTTTACACAAGCAAGACTATAAAAATCATGCCAAACTTCTCCGTTTACAAAACTCGACTCTGTTTACACTTTTCATCGGGAAGAAGCATGCTATAAAAATTGCATTCATTGTATAAATATGCAATTCCAGTCTCATAGTCAAAGTCGTCCTCCGGTGAAAAAATGGCAATGTATCTTTTCCATGCTGCGGCAGGATCAGGGTAGTGCTTCTGATATCTTTCCGTCAGACGCAGGACCAGGCAGGCAATTTCATCCCAGGACCGGAGATTCAGAATCCTGGCAATAAAAGTATCGACACCTTTCGTGCATTTGATGTCCAGCATGGCGTGCTGCATCCCCCGGCCCTCAAAGTTTGTGATTACAAACCAAAGATTCTGAGGGCCTCTGATGTGGATGGAGTAATTATCGTAGGCATAGTCGAAATTTTTGCCCAAAAGCATTTTTATGAAATCTTTTCTATTGCGGAGTTTCATATTACTCACCTCCTCGTGAAGCTTCTCTGAATCCCATAGGGGCCGAATCTGTGCGTCGGCCCCAGTTTCCATCCTAAAATGTTAATCAGAATGGCACTGAGTTCCCGGCTGTCCTTGTTCGTGAAACTCGACTTATCCTTTTCAAAGGCCTCGCACCAGATTTCCAGGGTGCAAACGTACTCCCTTTCCTTTTCAACCTGGTCCTTGGGCCTTTCATCGTACTTAGCCAGGTATTCCCGGCGATTGAAGACATCCCTGGTTGTCCAGTCCGTTGGAAGTTTTTTGCCCAGGAAGTCTTCCACGATTCCCGCTTTTTCGCTTCCTTCTGTGAGGAGCGACTGCAGTCTTCGTGCTTCCTGTGCCGCTTCCGGAGGCAGGAGTAGGCTGTGGCAGCTTAGGTCTCTGTCAAAGCGCCTGACCATTTCCTCCTGCTTTTCCGGCGGATAGGTGGCAGGATTGATGTTCCTCTTTTCGAAGAATTTAAGCAGGGCTTCCTGCGATTCTACTCTCCAGTATGCGAAGACCTCGGCCCAGATGAGGTCTCGGTTCTTCTTCAGCGCTTCCATCTTCCCCACCGTTGTTTCCACGACATTATCCGGCATGTACTCGCCGCCGGAGCCGATGCCGCAGAGTACCGGCCAGAAGCGGCGGCCACCTGTTCTGTCTTTGAGGAAGATGGTGTCGTTCGTGGTCGCGGAGAATACGCACTGTCGAGGATACTCCTGCGTCCGGCGGCCATAGGCAAGGCGGAATTTGTCAGAGGGCCTTGAAAGGAAGGCTTTGATCTGGTCGTTGTCCGCCTTGTTCGTGGCCTGCATTTCGGAGAGTTCGTCAATCCATGTTCCCATCAGCTGCTCCATCGGGTCCTTACCAGAGAAACTGGTGATGCTGTCGTTGAACCACTCGCCGCCCAGAATCTTAAGGAGAGTACTCTTACCGATTCCCTGGGGCCCCGAAAGAACAAGGCACTGATCGAACTTGCAGCCGGGAATGTAGACTCTGGCCACCGCCGCCTTGAGGAAGGTTTTGGTGACGGCCCTTGTAAAGTCGCTGTCCTTAGCGCCCAGGTAGTCAACCAGAAGCGTAGGCACCCGCTCCACGCCGTCCCATGTGAGGCCCTCGAGATAATCCCTTACCGGATGGAACCGGTTATCCAGCATAACCTCTGTGAGTACGTCATCGACAAGCGTCTTCCTGTCTATCTTGTAATGCTTGCTGAGATAGTTTCTAAGGCACGCATCATCGGTGTCTGACCAGATGGGGGCGCCGTCCACTTTCCGCCAGGGCACGTCCTTTTTAAGGAGATACTTATGCGAAAATAGGTCGAGGCCAAAGTGGTCCTTTAAAAGCGGGTCATGAGTGAGGATCAGTTTGAGGTTGTCCACGCTCTGGGCGATGTGCAGGCTGTTGCCTTTTCCCTCCATCTTGAGGTCATCAGTCCAGGACGTGTCCGCCTCCTCTCCTTCCTCCCCGGCCTCCTTGAACATCTGCTTGAGCTCTGCTGTCTGCTCTCGGTTGTACTCCCGCATGGTCGCTTTATCCTGCTTAGCAAAGTCCATCATGGCCTTGTACGAAGGAAGCCTATTGAATGGAGTCTCCGGCTTCACATTCATATCCAGCTGCCGGTACTTATGAATCCTCAGGAAGTCAAAGGCATTGTGTTCCTCCCCCCCGGCAGGGTCCGTCGAGTGGAAAGACAATTCAAATTTCCCAGCATCAAAGATGACAAGGCCGCCGAAGGTGGTGCCTTTGTTGTAGGTCCATCGGTTCTCATCCGTTGTTGGTGAGTAGACGTCCGGAAGGAAGTTGGTGATAACATCCTGTATAGTGTAGGCACGGCAGAAAGCGCCAATGAGGCCCTGCTTAGTTGTAGGATCCTCCGCTTTAGCTGCGGTCTTCCGGATGCTCACTTCCTTGGGATGGAGCGGCCAGGAGGACGTGTCTTTCCAGTCGTCGTACTGGGCGAGCACCTTGTCCGGGTCCAATATGGGCCCGTCATTATACTTGAAAATGTAGGTGCCGTTTGAAGGCGTAGAGGGGAAGTGCATGAGACGTTCCGGCTCGAAGGTGGTCGGGTCCATGGCCTGCATTCCAATCTTTTCCGCCGCCTTGCGAGCAATGGCCTGGTACTCGTCCGGAGTCACTTTCCTTTTGAGTGGGATGATAATGCGGAGTCTTGGTGCCTCCGCTGTGTGGCTGTGCGTGCTGTAGAAGCACCAGGCACCATGGCCCAGTTTAGCCGGCAGCGCATCCGGGAAGTCTCTGGTGCCGCTGTCCGCATCCAGCGTGAGCAGCTGACGGTAAAGCACATTTGACTTAAGACGGCGGCCGTCCTTCAGCCTCCCGCCTACGAATCCGCCTACATCCTTCCGGGCGTCTTTTTCCGGCTTTGAGAAATGCTGATATTCGGCCACGGTCTCCCCTGTCCTTGCGGTTTTGGAGAGCCTTTCCACCATCTGGTTCCATGTGACTTCCCTTTGCCGCCAGACCTTGGTAAAGCGGTGTGGCGCCGTTGAGATGGCAACCCTGATGTCGTTCTTTAGCTTAAATTCCAACTGTTCTCACCTCCATGTCTTCCGTTTCTACTTTGAGGCGCTTCCTCGCGGCCCAGGCTTTGACTGTCTGAAGCAGGGCGGGGTTTTCTTTGACTTGCTTGTTGCATGGCAGCTTCGCCTGCATTACCGCTCCTTCGGGCACACTCACTTCTATGCAGACGAGCGGTTTTCCTTTTACAAAAAATCCAACGATGGCCGTGTTGTGCTTTTCTACCTTGCCCTGGTAAGTGGCTACGCAGTTATGGAAATCAGAGCCCCACCTCTTGAGAGTGTGGCTGTCGGTGGCCAGGGAGAAGACTCCTTCCGGTGTATCCTCTGCAAGGCGCCGGTCTGTGCTTCGCTTTGCGTCCGCGTAGAACAAGACGTTTTCCGTAACCTGTTTGTTGAACTCCTGCACAAGCCAGTCATGGATTTCCTTCGGCTTGAGCCTTGTCCTCCAGAAGAGGCGGCGCCGCTCCCGCTTGAGATTGAAATAAGTATCGGAGCAGTCCACTGTGGCACCCCATGGCTGGCAGAGCACTAAATGGAGGGCCTTATC
>ULNV01000525.1_pt1 | contig 19146 bp, 17 predicted proteins | sample 1952011 | NCBI WGS metagenome assembly ULNV01 (sample SAMEA4835586, study PRJEB28245) | human gut metagenome | biome: gut microbiome; material: fecal sample | place: Denmark | collected 2008
GTGAAAGGAATTGTATTACTATTGGAAGTAGTACAAGACTGTAATATTCCATTCTATATCAAGATGTTTCGTTTGTAATGAAACAAAATGCCGACAGCAATTGGCAGGTAGAGATAGATGGTGGAAAATCTTCCGATGGAAAGACTATACACAAGATGCTTCAACGAATAGTCAAAGGGAAAAACATTTTTATAGATGAAATAAGGATAGACAATTTGTCACGCAAGAATACGATAGAGTTCTTTGATCGTCTGACAAAAGAAGGTTTAGGTTCCCCATGGCAGCTTGAAGATATTGCACATATAACTCTAAAAAGAGATGAGAAATTTGAACCAGACGAAGAAGAACATGATGATACAGGCGAAAAGGAAGCAACGGAAGAACAACTCTCTGGTATAACCCAAGCTGTGCTTGAGGGGAAAAATCTTCGAGAGAATTCTTTCGTACATCATGCTGAAGAATCTGGCTATATATTTACAGCAATGACATATATTTTTGCCAATACTAAAGCAGGTAATAAGCTGACTTTCAAGGCGGAATTTAAGGGAAGTCCTAAAATCTTTGAGGTATGTTTGGAAAATTACCAACAGAATGACATTGAGAAAGAAAGTTTTGAGGATGCTCTATCGTCATTGGATGAAAAAGAAAATGTCAAGTATCGTTCTATATTTTGGAATAATGCAAAGAAAATATATGACGAATTAAGAAACATGTAATTTAGCAACAAATGTTCAACGAACGCTATTTCTCCAATTTGCATAATATGATTATTCCCTTGTATGGGTTTAATCATTATCACCATGCGAATAATTGTGAGGAAGACATAGAGGAATTCATCGGTAGGGATTCTATTATCGATAAACTTTCCGCATGGCTCAAAGACTCCCCTAAAACGAAGTATTCGGGAGCCTATCTCATCACTGGCTATCGTGGAATGGGAAAAAGTTCGTTTGTACATAAAGCTGTAGCAAAACTCAAGGAGGAACAAAAGAAGAATAAAAAGGCTATACATGGGATAAGTTGGAAACCGAACAATGCCAAATACGTAACGGTGACGGTCAATGTAGGAAATGAGTTGCTTTCTACCAAAGAATTGCTTGGCATGGTCTGCAAAGTAGCCTACAAGAGATTCTTTGAGGAAACAAGCGGTAAGGGATGGTTCTATTATAGGTTTAATACTATTGTAGCAACAGCCTTAACTATTATAGCGATTATCGTCATGACCCTATTCTCTTTAAGAGAAGTTGCTGAATCTCATAAGAATCTGATGGATATGGTGTTTGGAACGGGGTTAAGAACTTACCCTGTTTATGTTATGGCATTTATTGCGCTACTTTCCAGTGGTTGGATTGCCAATAAATTTTTAGGAGGATTATGGAAACTGACTGGTTGGAGAGGCTTTATCAGCATAGGGCATATCAAACACCTATGGGAATATATCATAGAACGTATTGATGCAGACATTACGTTTAACTCAGAAACAAGTGCCGCTCCGCAGAACCCTGTCCATGACATCAAGATGTTCTTTAAATTTGGCAAAAGTGTGTCATACCCTATTGCCGATGTTCCTGAGATGCAAGAGATGTTGGTTGACTTGCTTAATTTGATAGACATCCATTTGTTTACTCACCTACATTTCATATTTATCATTGACGAGTTGGACAAGATTGCTCCAAAGGATGAGGAACGTAGGCTAATGCCAGAATACAATACATCAAGTTCTGTAAATGGAGAGTCAAGTAATCAGAGCCGCCAAAAGGCTTTGAGTGATTTGCTTGCCAACATGAAGTATTTCATTTCCAGTTCCAAAGCCAAGTTCGTCTTTGTGGCAGGATATGACATGTATGATGAGACCCTTTCAGACATATCAAACAGAGAGTTCAATATCCATAGCATTTTCAATGGACAAATCAATGTAAGCAGTTTCTTCCGTAGAACCAACCATTACAGCGGTGTTGAGTCCATGATTGAACAATATCTTTGTTATTTGCTTATAGATAAGGACAACAGAAGTGGTAAGGAATATTTGAGGGATTATACTGCTTATTGTAGAAAAAGTTGGAAATCACAGGGACTGTGCAAAGGTAGCGAGAAATGGAATGTCTATGAACAAATCTTGGAACGTCGTATTGTCTTTCTCCACAATTTCTTGACATATCTCGTCTATATGAGCAATGGCTCTCCTAAAAAGTTGGCCATGTACATAGAAAAATACGCCAGATCACGAAACAGATTGGATGAGAAGATTGACCGAGACAAGAAATTGGGTGATAATTATGACGTAAACCTTGGAATGGGCAACAGCGAGTATTACTTGTTCTTCGACAGCCGTAATGTACAGCGAATATGTTTTGTCAACTATCTGATATATCCAATGATTCAGAATCTGGTTGACAAGTCCAACATCTATAATGACAAGTTGCTTGTGTCCACTTCCTTCATGATTTCCAATCTCTACAAGTTCCATAAGTCGGGCTTCTCTATGAGAAATTTGGAATATATGCCAGAGTTGCTTGCCATCAACAAGATGCCGGAGTTAAGAGATTTCATAGGTGGTATTGTTGACTTCTTGACACAGACGCATATAGACGAGAGTGTGATAAATCTATATAAATACAAGTTCCCATTGCACCTGTCCGAGGAAATAACGTTCTATTCCAAGACCTCCGAGGAAATATCATACCTCTTCAACTTCTCTCACGATGAGCTACTTTCTGTCAAGAACTTATACATCAAACAATTGGACCATTACAAGGGTGGATATGAGGCTATGGCTGTTGCCAGTCTTCACCATACATTGGGTGATATATATATGTTGGAAGAAGATTATGAATTGGCAATTTACGAGTTTCAAGAAGCTTTGGCTTCATTGTTCCGTCAAGGTACAATGGATATAGAAACCTTGCCTTATTTGAAGAAAGAACCGTCTCGTATATTATTTTTCATTCGTCTGTCCTTGAAATTAGGTTTGGCTTATGAAAAGCGCAAGACTTATGACACAGCATATTTGACTTATGAGCACTTAGTCAGAAAACTGTTGGAATACAAAGAAGAACTTGTGGGCGCAAAGCAAAGCAGCAAATGTTCTTTGCAAAATTTGCAAAACAAGCTATCCATCTTCAACGATATTCGTATCACTTATCTTGCACCATTGGCAAAGTTGTTCGTGTTGGAAAAGATGGATTTGGGAGGTTTCACATCCTCAAATGTGTGCCAAGCCGAAGATGAGTTTAATGAACTTATTTGTTTGGCAGATGAAAAGGCATCCATCTTGTCTGTTGATTTCAATACCAAGTTGGGCGACATCATGTATTACCGAAATAAAGACGAGAAAATACGTTCCTCTTGGGATAATGTTGATCAAGAGCATATAGAAGAAAAAAGGCAAGAATGTATAGAACGCACGCATGACAAAAAATCTCAGCATTTGCCATGCTCTGCATGTCTTTGGTACAACAAGGCTATCATGACTTCAATAGAAAAGTACATATTTACGGAAGATTCAAACTTGACTTATGCCACAAGACCAAGTAAATCTTTGTTCTTCCTTGATATACTATTGAATAAAGATGATAAAGGTATTTTGCTAACACTTGGTATGACTCCTTTGAAAATCATTTCAAAGTCTTTGGTAGGCATGGGAAATTGTTTGCTTAGTTGCTCACAAAAAGTAACAGACAAGAGACAACAAGAAACTAACATCCATAGCTTTTACGATATACTCCATAAGGCTTCTGTCATTTATGTGCAGAATGAAGAGCGTCATACCATAAAACAAGACATCATCATAGACTTTGGCAAGAAAGGTGAGCTGCCCCTAAGTTCCTTTATGAAATCCCAACTCTATTATTGGGGTGCAGCCCTTCTTTATGAGATGATTGGTGAGTATAAGGCTGCTCATAGCGTATATTGCCAAATGTTGGATGCCATACAGACGTGCTTGCCTTCTACAGGCTTTAAGGCTTCCGATGGAATGTTGAGCTTCTGCCATTTTATTGCCGTCAAATCAATACAAGACTCCTATAAGCATTATGGTCATATCAATACAACAGAGATTGATTCATTCAAGCGTATGCTGGATTTGAATCTTATTACCGACATCAGCCTTGATGATTTGAGCAACTCGCCAGAGATAGAAATCGTTTTGTACAAGTATTACAATATTTGCTTCCTGTCTGATAATCAAGATAAAATCTTCAATATATTGAATCATGTTCTGATGACACGCCAGTTAGGTTGTGACAAGATTATCAGCTCTTTGGTTCAAAACATACAAAATCTAAGATTCAAGGAAGTTGTGAACGAGCAGATATTGTTCTTGCTGATACCCGAATTTAAGGAAGCGTTCTATGAGGGTAAACATGATATAATGAATACCTTGCAATTGTTCGATACATACCTGTACAACGATGGCGGTTTTGACTCTATCATGAGTCGCATAAAGTGGAACATCTTTGATAAAGAGTCTTCAAATGATGATAATCGTTTCCAGTTGTTGGTTTATCTCATCACAGACAGCCTATTCTGCTTGAATAAGGTGACAGATATATTATCCCCTCTTTACTGTACCACATTATATAATAATATGTATATAGGTGAATGCTATGAGCGAGAATTTGTTTGGAACCATCTGTTGATAAGTTTGCGTGAAGTCTTGTATTTTGCGGACTGTAAGGATAAAAAGCATTTCATCGCAGGTTTTCAGAAACGCTACAAAAACAAGTTCGACGAAAAGACTGTATCTGACGTATTTGCTCACATTTCCAGATACATAACTACACTTCCTACATGGTACGAATGGAATAAACAGCATGAAAATCCAGTGGAAATTGTTTACGACAAGATATGTCCAAGTAGCCACCGTTATCTTACAAGCACCTATCTGATAGGCAATGCTGTGGACTACTACCACAAAGCGGTAGAGATGCATATAGGTGGGAAAACATACAAGGATATGGTGAGCACCCTCTATTTCTTGGAAGATGATTTGTTCAACAATTCATGTTATTTCAAGTTGGCCTTGGAACTATATTGCTTGAATAATGGGCACATTCAAAAGAAAATAGATACTCTTGAAAAGTCTTTTTACCGCAATAAGGGACTGTTCGATGTTGAAAACTATCTAAATGATAAACGATATGAAAAGAATTGAGATATTTTTATGCATAGCAGTTGCAATTGACATCATTGCTGTATTTATTGCTTTGGGTTATTTACTCTTTTGTGCAAATAAATCCACAAACACTAATCTTTATATCTACATGATCTGTGGACTCATGGCGTTTAGTTTTTTATTTGTTGGCTTAGGCATATATTTCTATAAGTGTATGCATTTTATACCTTCTGAAGAAAAAGTTGAAGGATGGATAACTAACGCTGTGTCAAAAGATGTTCCTATAAAAATTGACAAACAAGTAATAACCAAGATTGAAGAACTAAAAAGCATGATACATGCAGACTTATGTAAAGTGTATTCTTCTAGTAATTCGAATCTCATATTCTTGCAAAATTTAGCAAATGCTATTGGTGATAAAGGAAGTGCTTGGGATGAAAAACAAATCGCAAGATTTATGGCTTGCCTTAATGTGATAACAGGTATGCAGAACAAGAAGGTCAAACTTTCTGATGTAGATTCGCTCAAAGTTGAAAAAACTGCCAATAAAAGCGATGGCACTTCTGATTCTCAGAAAGATGTAAAATGAACTTATGATAATGCAAAGTTTGAGTCAGTACAGCAGCTGGCATCCAAGATGGATTCACTGATGGAAACTATGTCCGTGAAGGGAACAACGAGTAATTCCTCTCATTCAAACATAATGCTCATTCGGGAAATAACCCATTTTATAGCTACACCGTTGGCGAGCATTGAGGGCAATATGGAACTATTAAGCAAAAATTTAAATTTGAAGAAAGCAGACAAGAGCCTCGTTAATTATATTGAGAGAATAAAAACGAGCGTAACTATATGTAAAGGCATACTTGAAACTTACCGTGAAATCTATCTCTGTTCCAAAAGTGATGATAAGTTTGGACTACGAGAATTAATAATGAAAACAATATATCTACACAAGTTTCAGGTAATAACAGGTAATAATAAATAGATATTAAGTATAAATTATGGCAAGAAAGAAACATTTTTGTTTAGATATAGAAAGCATACCATCTGTAATTGATGAATATTTTAAGGCTAATACGCAATTTGAACACGAGATAGCAAAAATTTATGACTCAGGATTATTATTGAAAATAAAAAAAGGAAATAGTTCTGGTATCTTGAATCTATTTTATTCCAAAGGACGAGTGTCATATTCTGTACAAGGACGTATGAAGGAAAAAGCAGAAGAATGTTGGAGTTATATAAAACAACAGACTGCACTTCCAAATACAGAACACAAGACATATACAATTAAAGATGTCTTGGAAGAAGATTTCAATGAGTATAAAAAATGTTTGGATGAATATGAGTCTTATACCATAGAAGATATAGGGATTTCTGACACAAATGTATTAAACAGATTCAAGGTTACCGGAAAGTATGAGGCAACAGTAGTTTTCACATATTATAAAAATGGTACGTTGTATCTGCAAGGGACGATGTCAAGTTTATTCCTTTCTCTTATAGTTGAAACGTTACCTGTTATTACTACCATTCCTTCAGATATAATATCAGAAGTTATCAGTAATTCTACAACTAAGCCGATTGTTGTAGAAGAAAATTTGGAAAAGAGAATAGAGAATCTTAATCCTATAAGAGGTTCTGTTATTGAGAAAATGATTCTATCATCCATACAGTTAATAAACTCAGCTGTTCCTATAGAAGATTATGGATGCTTTGTTTTAGGCATATTAAAGGCAACAGATGCAATAATGAGTAAAAAACTGGTAGAAATAACTGGTACTCCTTTTGATAGTTACGGCACATATTTTGGAAGTAGTGACGGTGGCGTTACATACCATTTCAAAAAAACAGACTTAGATTGTAATCCAGAGTTGAAGAAAAGCATGGAACAAGCTTATGCTTATTATATTGATAAACGAACCGCATCCTTCCATATTGACAGAACAGCAATAGAAACGTCGACGGTTCTTTCTTACGATGCAGCAGTGGAAATAGTCGAAGAGTCGCTAAAGCACATTAATAATATTTGCAAAAATTGGTGAGATTATGTGTGATTCATATGTTATTATAGAACAGCCAGATAGAAAGGCTATATATGTAGCTGTGCTGACAAAAGAAGGAACAGGTGCTTTTTGGAATGAACTTTCAAAAGAAATTGCTCGATTACATAGACCAAATTCAAAAGTTTATTTTGATTATCTTTTCCGTAATGGATTGAAAAATCGAATATTTGCTTCACATACTGATGAATACAGCCATTGTAGTTTGGCGCTAGAACCTGTCATAGATGATATGCATTTTGATATAGCCGTGTTCAATCATTATTATCAGGAGAATTCGGAATACATCAAAAATAGCCGTTTGACATCTATTCAAAAACATGTTTTTCAGTATATTCTGAATGTTTTCTAAATCACGAATAAGTCAAATTATTAATTATGTCAACTCAAACATCAGATAATAATAAACGAATAGCGAAGAATACGCTATTTTTATACTTACGTATGTTCGTCATGATGCTGACGGCATTGTTTACATCCAGAATAGTTTTGGATGTTCTTGGTGCATCAGATTATGGATTGAATAATATTATAGGTGGTGTTGTCGTGTTGTTTTCTTTTTTGAATTCAGCATTACTTTCCGCTACTCAAAGGTTTTTGAATTTTCATTTAGGACGGCAAGATTATAAGCTGACTAATGTTGTGTTCTGTATGAGCATGAATACATATATATTGCTTTCTATTGTCGTGGTAGTATTAGGAGAAACTATAGGATTATGGTTTGTCAATACCCAGTTGAATATTCCTTCTGAACGAATGTATGCAGCACAATGGGTATATCAATTTACATTAATCCAATTTGTGATAAACCTTTTGCGTGTGCCTTATAATGCTTCCATTATTGCCTATGAAAGAATGAACTTTTATGCTTATATCTCCCTTGTAGAGGTGATTGCAAAACTGTTGGTTGTTTATCTTTTGTATATAACGACTTTCGATAAGTTGATTTTTTACTCGTTCCTTTATACTATTGTACCACTGATAGTTGCTTTTATATATAGGACATATTGTACTAGGAACTTCGATACAACCAAGTATAAGAGAATATGGGATAAGGTTGCATTTAAAGAAATGTTTAGTTTCTCTGGATGGTCTTTGTTTGGTAGTCTTGCCAATTTAGCTGCTCAGCAAGGTTTGAATATTCTTATTAATATTTTCTATGGTGTAACTGTAAATGCAGCAGCTGGTATTGCCAATCAGGTTTCTACTAATGTTTATGGATTTATCTCTAATTTTCAAACTGCTTTTCAGCCGCAGATAGTAAAGACTTATGCTGCAAAAGAAATAGAGCGTTTTCAAAAATTGATATTTCAAACTTCTAAATTTTCTTATTTTATGGTTTTGGTTTTGGTATTACCTATACTTTTTACCATTGATGGAATCTTAGAAATTTGGTTGAAAGAAGTTCCTGAATATACTGCAATATTCTGTAGACTGATACTTGTCTTCCTTTCCATCGAAGCTATTACCGCTCCTTTATGGATGTCGGTACAGGCTACGGGTAAGATTCGTAACTATCAGATATTGATGGCATGTTTGATATTTATGAATTTTCCTATAGCATATCTAGTTTTGAAATTAGGTTTACCTGTCTATACTGTATGGATAGTTCGTATTATTATCAATTTGATTACAATGGTTGTTAGGTGTATCTATATGAAGCAAAGAATGAATTTTCCGATTTCTCAATATATTCGTAATGTTATAATTCCAATATTAATAGTTACTATTGCATCTTTGCCGGTACCTTTGATTCTGTATAATCAAATAGATAATTTTTGGCTCAATATGTTTGTTGTAGGTTTTGCTACTTTTTTTGTTGCGGTTCTTGCAGTTTATTTTATGGGTATGAATACTCATGAGAAGGAATTGGTTAGAAATGTGTTGCTAAAGAAAATTTCTGTATTAAAAAAATAACTCTACGATGAAAGAAATATGCAATTCTTCTGACTGTACCGGTTGTATGGCCTGTGTTAATGTCTGTACTCATGGTGCAATTTTGGTGAAGGAAGACAAAGAAGGTTTTGATAGACCTGTTGTTGATTGTAATTTATGTGTTGATTGTGGTTTATGTGTAAAGACATGCCCGATAAATCATCTTCCTGAGAAAAATGACCCCAAAGAGATATATAGTGGATGGAGTTATGATTCTACTGTACGTATCAATAGTTCTTCTGGCGGAGCTTTTACAGAGATAGCCCGTCCTGTTTTGGATGAAGGTGGTGTTGTCTTTGGATGTACTCTAAATGATAGTTTGCAAGCTGAACACGTATATGTGGAAAGTATAGAAGAACTGTCTGAAAAATTGAGTGGTAGCAAATATGTTCAGAGCAAGATAGGAAATACCTATCAATTAGTTAAAGATTTCTTGAAACAGAGAAGAGTAGTTCTTTTTAGTGGAACTCCATGTCAGGTTGCAGGTTTAAGAAATTATCTTCGAAAAGATTATGATAACTTAATTACTGTAGATCTTATATGTCATGGTGTACCATCTCCTAAAATATTTGAAGATTATAAATTGTATATAGAGCATCAAGAAAAAATGAATCTAACAGATATTAAATTTCGTAATAAGCGAAAATCTTGGATTTATTATAATATGCTTTTGACTGGTAATATTATTGATGGGGGCGGAAAAAAAATATATATAGGACATTATTACAAAGATCCTTATATTAGAGGATTTTTAAATGATGTTTTTTTACGTCCTTCTTGCTCTTCTTGCAAATTTACAACGATAGAAAGAACCTCTGACTTTACCATTGCTGATTGGTGGGGGTATCAGCGATATCATGGAGAAAGTCGTGATTTTGAGCAAAAAGGAGTTTCTCTCATATTTGCTAATACAAATAAGGCTACAGAATTGTTTGATAATAAAATCTCACATGGTTTATGTTACAGAAAAAGAACAAAGGAGGAGGCGTTGAAAACCAACCCAAGTCTTAGAGGTTCTTCTGTTGTAGATTCAAAAAAACGAGAAGAATTTTGGAAAGATTATTTTGGTGGTGGATTAGAATCTGTAATGAGTAAATATATGCAGCAAGTTAATCCCGAATTGATTACCAATATTAAATATCATATGAAGCCATCACTATTTCGTGAAATTTTGATATGGGGATTATATAAATTTGATGGGTGCTTGAAAAGACTTCACATTAAACGAATAATTAAATAATATTAGATATGAAGAGAATAATAAAAAAAATTAAGAATAAGATAACGTGGTATAGAGAACGTTTGTTTATTTCATCTTTAGTAAAAGAAACTCTTGGTTCGGTACTACAAGTTACTAACAAAAAACGTATATATTATTTTCTGACTCCAACACATTCTAATTTGGGGGATCAGGCTCAATTGCTATGTTGGATAAGATTCTTTAATAAATGGTATCCTAATTATGATATAATTCAGATACCGCTTATTGCTGGGACAGATGAGGTTTTCAATGCTATAAAATATAGCATAAATAATGATGACTTGATATTTATTCATAGTGGTTATTTAGTTTGTGATTTATATAACAATTGGCAAATGTTGTGTCATATTGTTGATACATTTCCAATGCACAAGATAACTATACTTCCACAGACGGTACATTTTATATCTTCTTCTGTACAAGATAAGGTAGCTTCATCTTTTAATAGACATTCTAATTTACACTTAATTTGTAGAGATAAGGTGTCTTTAGAAAAAGCATATAAGCTATTTCCAAATATTGATATAACATTAAAGCCAGATGTTGTAACAAGTCTTATAGGTACTAATTATATAAATGAACCAACTCAAAGAAATGGAGTATTATTTTGTATGAGAAATGATGCAGAGAAACTCTATACAGATAATCAAATACAAACATTAATTCAGAGTATTGAAGGCACTTTTGTGGAGACTTCCGATACTACAATTTCTGCGAATATTTGGGACTGGTCAAAGAAGAGAGAATATATTATTAAAAACTATCTTAATAGATTTGCAAAATTTCAAGTAATAGTGACGGACCGATATCATGGGACTATTTTTTCCCAAATAACCAATACTCCTGTAATAGTTTTAGCTAGTACTGACCATAAATTACAAAGTGGTGTTGATTGGTTTCCAAAAGAGATTTTTGGAGAGAATATTATGTTTGCAAAAGATTTAAAGGAGGCATACTTGTTGGTTCTTGATATTCTGAGTCGTAATGGGGCTATCAAAAAGAATCCTTCTTATTTTTTAGATACATACTATTCTGGTGTAATTTAATTTCTTATTCAGATGAATTATTCGGTTTCTACAGGTGATCCTTTTGTATATTGGAGTTTTTATGTGTTGCTGGTTTTAATCTTAACCTATTGCGGTTGGGGTATCTCGAATGATGATGAATATCAGACAAATTTTAAAAAGTATGCTTGGATTGCTGGAATTTCGTATTCATTAATAGAAGGTTTACGTTGGTTAAGAGGTGCCGATTACTACCACTATTATATGGATTTAAACACAAATTTTAAAGCTTCAGTTTGTACTCCTGATCCAGAACCTCTATATGAGTGGTGGGTTAATCTGTTTCATATGACAGGATTGCATCCTTCGATAGCCTTTATTATTTATAGTGCGTTGTTGATATTTGGGGTATTGCTGATTTTTAAAAGTTATCCTAAAGCTGCATTATGGGGATTACCATTATTTTTCTTAATGACAAATTCGCAGACGGAAAATATTGTTAGACAAACTTTAGCAACATCTTTTTTGATATTTGCTTATGTGGCATATCTTAATGAGAAGAAAATACTGATGTTTGCTATGTTGTGTGTGGTTCCTTTAATTCATTCTGCTGGTTTATTTGGAGTAGCTTTGTTCTTAGTCTTCACTTATGTCAAAGTTCCATTGAAGCAGCCTTTGATATTAGTGGCTTTGTTCCTCTTTGCTTATTATTTTTGGAATCCTGATTGGTTTCAAGGATTTGCAAATTATCTTTCTAAGTTAAATTTAGGAGATAATGTTAAGGGGCAAGGATACTTGGATAATTCTGATCGTTGGTTTACTAGTGAGGGATCTATTACCAATGTCTTAGGAAAGAAAGCTGTCCAGTTGTCTATGTTGTATGTTTCCATCAACTTTTTGGTTAATTTGTTTACCGTGTGGTTTGGCTTCTATGCCTGCAGGGATGATAGAAAATTGCAGACTGTCTATTATTTTGCTTATGTAGCATTAATAATTCAGACTATGGCTGGTGATATTGAGCTCTTTACCAGATTTTCTAATTGGACAAATTTGTTGACTCCAATATTGGTTGGAGTTATGTTTGCAAAAATAAAACTTCCTCAGATAAAGAATATGCAGGTTGTAATTTATGTAGTTTTTGCAATAAGCTATATTTTTTATGGTTTAATCCGTTCCATCGGTTCTTTACCATATGCGGGGTGTGGTTTTATATGGGATAAGTAATAGTCTTAATACAAGCAGAAAGTGATAGAAATGAGAAATATGACGGTGGAATATCTACGTGTGATATTCATATTTTTAATAGTGTTACTTCATATATTGTGGAAGGATTATGGGGGGGTATATCTTATGCCATCTAATCAATCTACAGAAGCCTACATACAATTGGGATTAACAAATCTTACATCTATAGGAGTTACAGGTTTTATTTTGATTTCTGGATATTATGGAGTCAAGTTGAAGATAAGTAGAATATTATCCTTATGGATTCAAACTACAACTTATGCACTAGCCTCTGTATTGGTAATTTCTATATTTTTTGGAGGTAGCTTTATAAAAAAAACTGTAGATGCACCTTTAATGTTGTTTGATGGTGGTTGGTGGTTCGTTACTGATTATTTGGTATTGATGTTACTATCCCCATTTCTCAATGCGGGGTTGGATATTTTGAATAAACGCCAACTGTTATTTATTATTTGGGTTATCTCATTCATTATGTATGGTGCTGAATGGTTTCATGCTAAGGATGCCTCAATGCCACTATTGTTGTTTTTTAATACATATTTAGTTGGAAGGTTTATAAAATTATATCCAATAAACTTTGTGTTGAAATTTAAATATCCTATTTTTATAATAGGACTATCTTTACTCATTGTAGAGCCTATGATACTTCATGCAATAGGCTTGGATGGAAAAATAAAATTTGTTAGTGGTAATTTTAATGTGTTAGTATTGATTACAGATATATCTTTATTGCAGATTTGCTTGTCTCATCAAAAAAATGGAAAAGGTAATTTCTTGACGAGAAATGTGCTTGCTATATATTTAATACATGAATCAGAAATAGGTAGGAGAATACTCCACGAGAATATTTTTTATGACGGTAGGGTGATAGATTTTGTCTTTATATTAGCTATTGTGGTATTCGTTGTAGTTGCTTCTGTATTAATAGAAGAAGTACGCAGATGGCTTTTCGGTAGCTTTGAAAAGGTATGTATCGCCAAAGTTGAATCAATTTTTAATTTAGATAAAAAATGAGAAAACACTCTTTGATATCAGTAATTGTACCAATATATAAGGTACAGGATTATCTTAAAGAATGTATTGAATCTATCATCAACCAAACATATTCTGATATAGAAGTGATATTGGTTGATGATGGTTCTCCCGATAGATGTCCACAAATGTGTGATGAATGGGCAAAACGAGATTCAAGAATTAGAGTTGTTCACAAAAAAAATGGTGGGCTCTCTTCGGCTCGTAATGCTGGTCTTGATGTTGCTAAGGGAGAATATATAAGTTTTGTAGATAGTGATGATTTTATTTGTAAAGATGCTTTGGAGAATCTCTACAATAGAATTAAAGATGATAAAAGTATTGGAATAACTTCAGGTTTGATTTATAGATACCAAGATGGTTCTATCAATAATTTTAAAGATCAATGGTTATGTTCAAAAGAGATAGTAATTCCTTCTTCAGAATTTCTTTTGGAGACAATGAGTCAAAAAACTAGTTATACTGTTTGGAATAAGTTATATAGACGAGATGTTATTGGTAACACTCGATTCCGAGAAGGGCGTAATAATGAGGATACTCTGTTTATGTATGATTTAGGAAAAAATATAGCTATTCTAAATGTATGCATGGTAGAAATACCACATTATGTATATTATTATAGATATAGAGAAGACAGTATTTGTACTACGGCAAAGATTCCTTTGGCGATAGATATATTGGGTAATTATGAATTGATGATGGAGGATTGCAAGAATACAAATTCTCGATTATATGATGTCCTATACTTTTCATATGTTAGAACTTTATATGGTTTCGTTGATTCTTTATTGCTAAATCCTGTTTGGTATCCTCTGTATTTCACTGAATATCAAAAAAAGTTAAGACTAGTTCCTTTTGGATATGTAAAAAGGCAATTTCAACTAAATGATGCTCTTTATATTCAGTTATTGAAATACAATCCACTTTTGCGTAAGATAATTCGTAAGATTAGAGAACGTGAGTTGTAAATACTTTAGTATTATTCAAAGGACTATTCACAAGGCAAAGGGTGACGAATTCGATAATGTCATGGTTTGTCTTGGTGATGAAAAGGTATTTGATTTCTTCTTGCAACCCGATTTGTTGAAAAATGAATCACATAGAGTTTACTATGTAGCAGCAGGCAGAGCAAAGGAAAGACTATTCTTCTCAATACCTTTATTGAGCAACGGCATAAGAAAAAAAATAGAAATATTAGGTATAGAAATTAAATAAATATAAGATATGAAACCAGAGATTATTGCATTTTATCTTCCTCAATTCCATCCATTTAAGGAAAATGATGAATGGTGGGGAAAGGGATTTACTGAGTGGACTAATGTAGGTAAGGCAAAGCCTTTGTTTAAGGGTCATAATCAGCCAAAAGTTCCTACAGAATTAGGCTATTATGATTTGCGTTTGCCTATAGTTAGAGAGCAGCAGGCTGAATTGGCAAAGGAAGCTGGTGTAACAGCTTTTTGTTATTGGCATTATTGGTTTGGTAATGGTAAGCGATTGATTGCTGATATTTTTGATGAAGTCTTAAATTCTGGAAAACCAGATTTTCCATTTTGTCTTGGATGGGCAAATCATTCATGGTTTGCAAAGACATGGGATAAGAATTCTAAAGACAAAGATAAGTTGTTGATGGAACAGACGTATCCAGGTATTGAAGATCAAAAAGCACATTTTGAATTTCTGCTTAAAGCTTTTAAAGATCCTAGATATGTAAAAATAGACGGCAAACCATTTCTTTATATTTTTGATCCGATTCATTTACCACAAGATTATCTGGAGAATTTCAAACAGTGGGCAAAAGATGCAGGATTCCCTGGATTGTATTTGGTCGCAAATTTGTCTATAACAGATAATGAGAAGGATTTTTTGGCTAAAGGGTATGATGCAGTAACGTTTAAGCGTATTTTATACTATAATAAATTTACATCAGGTAAAATAAATAATGCATTGTTGCGTAAATTCTTTACTGCTATAGCAATGGCAAAAGGCTTCTTGTTAAATATGCCAAAGTTTATAGTAGATTACCGCAAGTATTATCACAATTTTGTTACTCCAAAAGAAGTGCAGGAAGAAGTTATTCCTCAAATTGTACCTGGATGGGATCATTCCCCAAGAAGTTCCGAAAGAGCTGTCATTTATACGAACAATACACCTGAGTATTTTGAAAAGCATTGTGAGGAAGCTTTAAATGCTATAAAGGATAAAAAACATAAAATTGCGATTTTGAAGTCTTGGAATGAATGGGGAGAAGGCAATTATATGGAGCCGGATTTGGTATATGGTAGAGGATTTATCAATGCATTGAATAGAGCAATAAATAAAATATTCAAAGGATAATTTTAGGGCGTATGGTTAAAGTTAGTATTATTATGCCTGTATATAAAGCAGCGCATTTTATAGAAAACAGTATTTCTTCTTTTGAAAATCAAACACTGTCTGATTTTGAGTTGATTTTGGTTAATGATTGTTCGCCAGACTCTTCTTTGCAGATTATTAAAAGATATGCAGAAAAGAAATCTAATATCAGAATAGTAGATCTAAAGGAGAACTGTGGGCCTATGTATGCTCGTTTTGAAGGTTGTGAAATAGCACAAGGAGAATATATCACTTTTTGTGATTCTGATGATAATTTGCCTAATGATGCTTTGGAAATTATGTATGCAAAGGCTGTGCAAACTAATGCTGATATAGTTTCTGGTACAATAGATTTCATTCAATTAGCCGATGGTTCTCATTCTCTTTGGAAATCGTCTTTAAAATATGGTTCAGATCAAAATGCTACGATGAAGTCTCTCCTCAAAAATGAGTATAGACATAATATTGTTGGTAAGCTGATTAAAAGAGAACTATTACAAAACTATAAGTATAGTAATGTTAAAGGATTGCGCTATTTTGAAGATTTCGTATTGATGTATGAAATGGTAAATAATGCAAAGAAGTTTGTTTGTATTGATGATGTTGTTTATAATTATATCCAAACAGAAGGTTCTTCAACTATGTTGGGAATGAGTAATACAAGATTAAATAACATCATTTATGCACATAGTTTAATATTTCAATTGATTAGCGAAAAACATGCTTCATTAATGAAGTATTGTTATGCAAATTATCAGAAGCGATTTATATCACTTTTGTTTAGAGGACACGTAAATAAAAAAAGTTTTATGAGATGTTTGGAAAAATATCATTTAGAAGAGGTGTTAAGTTTGCATCGAATATTTGAGTCAAATAATATTGTTGATTCTGTAAAACTGGCATTAGTGTTGCTCTTTTCTCCAATATTAAGTAAAAAGAAGGTATAATTATGAGTGTAGTTAAGCGATTTGTTAAAAATAACCCTTTTTTGTTTGCTACAATGAAAAAGGGTCTGCTATATGTACGATATGCACAATCTCTGTTTGAAACTTCTCCATATAAAGGACTTCAGAAAAAGAATTTCTTGGATGTTGTTGAGATAAAGAAAAAAGGACATCATTGTTATTTTGGTTATTATGATAAATCACCAATCAATCTTTCTGGAACGAAAGTGGCATATTTAGATGTTTTGGATAATGTTAAACCTGGCTATAGCGCTGATGTTTGTGTCTTTGATTTAAATACTGGAAAAAGTAAAGTCGTAGGACATACGACGGCATGGAATTGGCAGCAGGGGTGTATGGTTCAATGGGTAAATGATACGCAAGTGTCTTATAATAAATATAATCATGAATCTAACTCTTATGTAACAGTAATAGTTGATGTAGAAGACTCTGCTGCTGTTTGTGAAATCAACCGTTCTGCTTACTTTTTTAATTCTTCTCATACAAAATACCTTTCTTTGAATTTTTTCCGATTAGATATTTATGCTAAAGGATATGGATATCCTTATCAGGTAGATAGCATGGAATGGAAAAAAGATGGTATATGGGAAGTAAATGTTGAATCAAATACTTCAAAACTGATTTTATCATTAGAGCGAGTTGTTAATTACAGACCAAAAGATTATCTGAAACTTCAGCATTATATTAATCATGTAGCTTATACTCCTGATGAAAAGTCAATTATCTTTATTCATAGATGGCAAGTGAAGGGTGGTGAATTTGTGTCTCGATTGCTGTTGTATCATTTAGATACGGATGTATTGGAAACATTGCTTGATTATGGACATGTGTCGCATTATTGTTGGAAAAATGCTGAAACCCTCTTTATATATGCTACGAATGAAAAAAATATGAAGGGGTATATGGAGGTCAACATAGTTATTAAAAAGGTACGAATGATTGAAGGACTTCCTGATGAGGATGGGCATCCTTCATTTTCTCAAGATAGAAAGATAATATTAACAGATACATATCCTAATAAAGGACGAAAACAGTATGTCTTTCTATTTGATACAACAAAGTGTTGTTTGTATGTTTTGGATATTTTGTGGTCTCCTTTTAGATATTTTAATGAAAACCGATGTGATCTGCATCCACGTTGGAGCTATGATAATAAGTATATATGCGTAGATAATACTGCATCAGGTTTTCGTTCTTTAAAGTTATATAGAGTAAAATGAAAGTATCTATAATCATGGCAAGTTGCAATCCAAATAGAGAAAAGTTGGATGCTGCCGTAAAATCAATCCTTAATCAAACATATAAGGATTATGAACTAATAATAGTGGACGATGGCTCGAAAGAAAGTTTGAAACCTATGATAGCTTCCATTTCTTCTGATCCTCGTATAAAGTTTTTCAGAATCCCTAATTCAGGTTTGGGAGCAGCTTTAAATTACGGAATTAAAAATTCGTCTGGTCAATATATTGCCCGCTTGGATGATGATGACAGAATGGTTGCTAATAGATTGGAGAAGCAGGTTTCATATCTTGATCATCATTTAGATGTTTCATGCGTGGGAACGATGCATTATGATTTATATGGAAACAAATATTATAAGCACCGTCATTTTCCGGTAAAGCATGATGATATAGTCAAGTCTTTATTAAACTTTAGATTTGCTTTGGCCCATACAACTTTGATGTTCCGTAGAGGTGCTTTTGATAAAATAGGTGGTTACAGAATTCCACGTGGTGGACAAGATTTGGATTTGGAGTTACAATTGGGAACCGTTGGAAAATTGGCAAACATTGATGAGTATTTGAATTATTACACAATGTCTGCCACAGGACTAGGTACGGTGAATCCTAAGAAATATGAGGCGTATTTGTTTGCCCTTCAGGATGTTTATAATAGAAAATTGTTTCCTCAATATCAATCAATAGCAAAATCTTCAATAGAGAAATTACAGGCTATAGATAATAGTTCTTTAAAATCTTGGAGAGAAAAGCTTAAACGTTATCTCCTAATTTTAAGAGTGAGATTGTTGGGACGCAAAATTGTTTGAGTACTTTGTGAAATGGAACAGAATACATACATTTGTTGCTGATTATATTATTCGTATAGTAGCCAAAAACTGTTCCCAGAGCTTGCTATCCAGCATGAAGTAGGGAATAGCTTTCCTGCTATCCTC
>ULNV01013562.1_pt1 | contig 18863 bp, 17 predicted proteins | sample 1952011 | NCBI WGS metagenome assembly ULNV01 (sample SAMEA4835586, study PRJEB28245) | human gut metagenome | biome: gut microbiome; material: fecal sample | place: Denmark | collected 2008
ACTTGTTACTGTCACACTTGTTACTGTCACACTTGCGATTTTTCACTTTTTCAATGTCCTTACGGCCAACATGAACCAGCCCCAAGCCACCTTTTTCATTCGCCTCATATCCGAAATCATCGTCATTGAAACCAAGCAACTCCAATTCGATACCGACAAAAGAATAGGGGTTCTTCACGACGCAATTCTTCCACTTCTGCCCGTTTTCCTTATCTTCTTTTTCTACTGTTATAAGAGTATATTTACACAAGTTCGTCAAGTTACCCAAAAACTCCTCCTTGCGAAGTTCAGCAATGATGTCTGGATATTTTTTACGATTATAGAGAAGTGTAATAAGTGTTCCATTCCTTGGAGCTTGGCTTCTGCCATCACCTTCATTAAAATTGGGGAAATGCAAAGCCAAGGCCGCGTGACGGGCTATATAAAACGCCATCGGATCAACGCAATCAATGACTATATGGACACGTTCAGAGGAGGAAGCTGCAATTCCATCTGATCCCCAACTTTGCACATCATCCAATTTGGAAAGCACATAATCTCTTGCACGATACCAGCCAGAGACCACTTCGTCCCCAAACTCTTTGCAATCACCAGCCTCATCCTTACTACGTAACTGGCGCATGTCTTTAAAAAGATCCTCAAAGACTTCAGAATTTTCTGACATGGGCATTATCTTTTTCTTTTTTATGATAGTCGGCTTCATGGTTTGCGAGGAACACATTACTATTGCTTGCATCGTATCCTGACGGGCTCTGATAGAGCTGCAGATCAAACCATCCCATAGACTTGATCACATGCTCCATGATGAGCGACTGTTGCCACTCAAAGGCATCAAACATCGTATCTCTGAGATATACAAACAACTGCAAAGGCATTCCCTCGTCCGTCTGCTCCAGCCAACGCACGACAAGGCGGGGCTGTTGCGATACGCGCGGGTATGCCATTAGCCAATGGTAAATATATTGGCGGAAAGCCTCTATATTGAGCATGCCATTTTTAATGATCTTCTGCAAAACAAACGGATCCAAGTCAAGTTCCACGCGCAAACGCTCCACATCTTGCGCTGAAAGGGGCCGTATCCATCCCGAATCCAGCACAAATGCTTTCTGCATCAATCTTCCATACGTTTTTCCCTCCATCATACGCTGACTATTTTTGAAGTGCTCGGAATGGAGAATATAAGTGGGAAAGGACGAGGTTGTAGTATCCCAGTTTTCTACCGTTACAGTAGTAAGTGATATGGTGCGCACAAAACCTTCTATTCCTCGTGACTGAACGGTTATAAGGTCGCCTATTCGTAGCAAACCATTGGCACGAAGGTAGAAAAAAGCTGCTACGCTCTTAATAGTATCTTGAAAGATCCAACCGAGAACAGCGCCAAAAGTGGTAACGATGACAAAACCATTGCCCTTCTGTTCGATGCCAAGGGCAAAGACGACGAGAGTAAAGCAAATACCAAAAATAACTAATAATGCTATCTGGCTGACCGTTATCCGAATTTCCTGCTTGTGCAGACTGTATATCTTGTTTAGATTCGTAATAACGTATGTAGCAACACCAAACAGAATACAACTGACCCCTATAATTCCGACCTTATACAATATGCTATGAGGGGATGAGTAATCATCACCCTTTAGTCGCATTGAGATCTTAGGTATCAGCAATAATACTGCTATCAACAATGAGATAGAGAGGAAGAAACTACCTTTAGATTTAAAAATTGCTCCTAAAATCTGAAAGGAACACCGTTTCCCAGATAAACATTTGCGAGACAATCTACGCCGCCAGAACCATCCCAACACCATGAATACTAGACACAGTACTAACACCCCCTGAAAAAAAATTGTCAACATGTCCCTGGAAGTGTTTCCTTGAGCGCAAGGAAAAATGCTATTGTATAAACTCTGTATCAAGGCAAAACAATATTTTGACATAAGTCGTAGTAGCCAAAACAACAAAAGTTCAAAAGTCGCACTCGCCTCCGCGACGCTTAGAATAGCATTGTGGATCAACATGATGACTTTTTAATCTCAAACCCCAGCTTTTTCACCAGCTTTAGTGTCTGCATCGCCATTTCCCTGTCGTAGAGCTTTTCACTTTCAGGGAGATTGCAATAAGGCACCATGTCGGGCGTTTCCTTCTTTTGATCGTTGCGCTCGGGCCCATAGCTCCAGCCCTGGTCAGTACGGGTTTTAGCCCAAATCTCGTGAGCATTCTCCGCAATGGCTTCTTGCAGTTCAATGAGATCATCATCGAGGGACACGTCGTCAAGACGAATGGGATAAGGCTCGTAAATAAACTGGTCGGTAGTATTGACCACTACCAAATAATGGTTTGACTGCATCCAAGCCTTCAAGAACAAAGGCAGCGGATAAGTGGTCAGTTCCTCTTCGGTATAAGGATTGAAGAGCGTAATTTCGTTTGACGCAACAGACACCGAGCAAATAGCCACAGCATGGTTTGGATACGTCTGAGAGTTAGTGAGAGCAGCAGATTCAAGCATTGCACTGTCAACTACTGCTATCAGTTGATCGCCATGCTCCAACCAACGCACCACATCTTCGATGGAAGAATCATAACGGCGGCTGACGGCAAGATTGTTTTTCTCCAACAACCGACCGATATTATACAATGGCATTCCCTTGTCCCTCAACCAGCAATTACGGTAAGCCTCGTCAAGAAGGGTCTTGTGGGTTGTTTCAATACCGAGTTGATGCAGCACAAACTCCTCGCACTCTATGTCGCAGAGATAGCTTTCCTTTTTTCGCGCAGCCATTGCCGTCATGGGAAGTTCCTTAACCTTGGCAGGCTTCCGCCCCGCCATATCTTCATCGACCTCACTCACAATACGGATCAGCTCGCGCAACTCCTCGTCTTGCTCGGCAGCCTTCAACACGCGCATCGTGTCCTCCGCATTCGTGTTTCCATCAAGGAATGCAGCCAACAACTCATCTGAAATTATCATATTATCGTTCATAAGATCTTTTATCTTTAAGTGCTACTTCTACGAGGGCTTTCATGGCCCGACGCTTTATATTATAGAGGTTGGCCACCGTAATGGACAACTGCTTTGCCACCTCTTCCGGACTTTTCTCCTCTATCATCAGCAAATGGATGACAAGGGCATAACGCTGATTATTCATTTGCCTAAGCAAACTCTCCACATCCATCTTGGCTTGCGAACTTTCAACATACGAAAGATTATTGCCACTATTAACAAGAGGCTCTTGGCTTTCATTATCTATCACTTTGCCACGACGCTTCAGTTCCAAACAATGCCGCACGGCTATTGTCTTCAGCCACTGAAACAATGTGCTCTCATTCTTAAACGTTCGCAATTTCCTTGCGTCATTCTCCATGAGAAGCACATATAGCTCGCTGATTATCTCGTCGTAATCAACTATCTGATTCTCAAACACACGCCTGATGATACTAATAAATAACGGACGACAATCCTTAAAGAAGAACTGCGCCGTCACCTTAGGATCACGGGCTATGAGAGAGGTTATTATTTCTTGATCAGTCATACTAGTTTATAAAATTTCATTTGCATCTTTCCAATGCTAATTTGCATTCGTTCTTTAGATCTTGAAACTCATCATCAGATGTTTCAGTTATCATATATTTTTTGCTATCCAACCCTCGCTGATACCAGTATCGAGCATCTTGTAAATCTCCTTTTTTCTCATATAATTGAGCTAATATCACTTGTGCTTCCAATATATCGCTATTAGCTGCCTGGCCTAACCAATACGCTGCTTCGTCTGCATCTTGTCTTACACCATAGATTCCGTTTAAGTAACAAAAGAACAGATAGTATTTACTTTCTGCATTATCATTAAAAGCAACATCACGGTACCAGTAAAACGACGCATCGTCTTTTATCAAGAAACATGATTGTATCGAATCATATCCAATTGGATTATTCATTTCGATTCTATTATTAAGCGTTTTATATAAAAGCAAATCTGTACTATTCAAATTTTCTGCTTTCTTATATAACTCTAATGCATCTTTATAACTCTGTTTGCAGCAATCTCCTTGTGAATAATATACTGAAAGATGAAAAATACCATTAGCATTATCCTGTTTTGCAGCAGAATAGTAATAGTAATATGCAGAATCAAAGTTTTGCTTAAAAAGTCCCATTTCATACCTCTTGCCAATTTCTGTAAGAGCTTCCGAGAACCCCTCTTCATTGGATTTCAACAACCATTCTTTAGCTTTGGTACCTTTTGCATAATATTTGCCATAGTCATATTGTGGCAGACCATAACAAGCACCGATTTTTACGGCCTTTTTCAACCATTTCTCCGCTTTTTTATCGTTTGTATCAGTTCCGATTCCATGTAGATAAAAATGCCCAACTCGATACTCTGCCCAATTATATCCTTGCTTTGCTGCTTTTAAATACCAAAAAAGAGCTTGCTCATAATTTGGCGATTCTTGTTCCTCATAAATCGTTGCTAACAGACTTTGAGAATATACATGACCTTTTTCGGCAGCCTTTGTAAGCCAAAATATGACGCTGTCTAGATTGTTCTCTTCCTTATACTCATACCCTAAGACATGCATAGCCTCTGTATCTCCGTCAATTGCTCTCTTATAAAAGGATTGATCATCTAACGACTACGAAAATGCGCACAAAAACCCCATGAAAGAGAAACAAAGAACAAATGCTATTTTGATGACTGTATTCATAAAAAGTTTGGGGTAAAGACATACCACAAATAAACTATATAAATATTCAACAATATATATATGACATAACAAAAATAGCGCAACTTGCGTATCGTTATAAGACGAAATATATAAGTAAATGCGAACATAAAATCCGCAAAGAAAAGAACCACGAAGGCTGGCCACAATATATTAAACAATATATTACTTCCCATATCATCCTCCCAATTAGCTCGCATTAACCATATTATATAGGGTGGTATTGTTGTTATTATACCTAGAGTGATATAAAAAAGAAAATCAATTGTACCATCATTAAATATATCGTATTCAAGACTTTTTTCTTGCTCATCAACAGATGCCCCATCGTAAATGATTTCTTCTTTTTCCACAACTGGCATAGTCTCTTCTTCTACAGAAGATGCAGACTCTACAGAAGATGCAGGTGCCTGTGACTTTGAATTCAGAATTTCTAAGAATTGAGCTATGTTATGTGGTCTGTCAGCCTTGTTAAGCATCATTGATTTTCGAATGACGGATTTACAAGCATCCGATATGTGCGACGGCATTTCAAGCATTCCTTCTTGCGCCACTTCAATAGCTTCCGGAGGCGTTTTGCCTGTTATCAATTTATAAAGTGTGGCTCCAAGGGAATAGATATCAGACTCTGGCGAAAATGAACTTACTCCATTACGCTTATATTGCTCCAATGGTGAAAAGCCACTACTAACACCAACTGGTGTCGTAGTCGTTCCTTCTTTTGTCGTTTCGTCATATTGTTTCGCTACACCAAAATCAATGAGAATGATTTTCTCTTCGTCATTGGAGAGCATTATATTGTTTGGTTTTACGTCAAGATGATTTATGCTTTTTGAATGTATGTACTCAAGTGCGGCTGCTACTTGCTTGATAGCCCCTACCGCTTTCGTTTCTGGCAGCGCACCACGCTCCTTCACAATATCCCCAAGAGACTTCCCATCTATATAATCCATAACATAATACGCTGTATTATTTTCACGAAAAATATCATGTATTTGTATTATGTTTGGATGATGAAGCGTAGAGATTGTCTTGGCTTCTTTTATGAATTTATTGAGGAATTTCTCGACAAGCGTTTTGTTCGACTGTGTTCCCTGTGTTACCGTACAGGTTCCATCTTCACGTTCACAGAACTCCTTGAAAAAGAATTCTTTTATTGCTACCTTACGGTCGAGAATATCTTGCGTGGCAAGGTAGGTTATTCCGAATCCACCCTGTCCCAAGACTTTTTCTATTTTGTATTTTCCTCCTTGGAGGAGTGCTCCTTATTTTAATTGCATATTGTCTTTTCGTGTGTCGATGAAACATCAATATTAGTGTCAATGAGTCCTTTTGAAGTGCCCCATCGATTTAGTATCTTTCCTTATTTCCGCTCATCATTCACTCTTTTTACTACAAAAGACAGAGCTTGCGTATCTTTTTAGATCACCTTATTTTTAAAGCTAATATTCACGAACTGGCCTAATTGACATTCCTCGCCATCTTCGACACTCATCTATCATGATGAATTCCTCATGCATATACAAAAAATCATTACAGTTAGTCAAGTCGTTTACATCACTAGACCAGTAAAAGCTACAATAACTTTTGTCAAACTCCTTGTCACCGTCTCTAAAGCCGTTTTTCGGCAAGAATATTGCACGTCCATTTGAGCCGATAATCTTATAGCCAGCCACACCTTTGTATGTTGCTTGAACAACTGTTGCAGAGTTCAGTAATTCTTTCCATTCTTCAACAGAAGGCATATGCCACCCTTCTCCCTTTATACATCTTACAATATCATATAAAGGATTTCCTTTAATACTTTTTATAGTGTCGGGAATATAATAATCTACGCTATTTCTACTTTGCAAATTGCCAGTTATATCTCCACAACCAAATAAGCCTCCACATTCTTCAACCTTGTTTGCTCCTAAGTTCATTGATGACCAGGTTACACTACCCCCTAAATCCACCGGATCATATACACATATAGGAATGTTTCTTGTTTCATCTTCCTCTAAAGTATAGTCTATCGTCGGCTCTTTTGATTTTATAGAGTCTGGCCATGCATTCAATATTTCAAGAGAAGGGTAAGCAAAAGTAATAGAAGCTATTTTTTCCTTGTTAGACTTTTTATACCACTCATATTCCATTTTCATATTCAGCAATGGAAAACCTTTTGCCTTCTTTAATTTTTCTTTATCAATTGCAACATCCATGTTCAGTTGCATCTGTTGAATAATCTCCTTCATATCTTCCATAGAAATAGCATTTGCCACAAAATCCGACACTACGCCACAATATGTAATGGTATTATCTTTAATCCTTATAGAATCAAGGGTTATTCCCAAACCAGCCTGTGTCGGTAATGCCTTTTGATTCAACCTAATACCTCTAAGCATTTTATATTTTTCTTTTATCACTTCTCCTACGTTACCCCCATATTTTATTATTATAGCTACTTCATCAAAATCACTCATATCAATAGACATTCTATGGATTATTTCATTTGGTGTGCCTTTCAGAAGATCTGTTTCTTTGATATTGAACTGCAATCTTACTTTTTTTCACGCAATTCGCTCCCTATTTTGCGATAATATATAAATTGCCCGACATTTGTTATCATTTTTGATTTAAAAAGCATATATAAAATCCAAGTATCATCATATGGAGTTCCATACAAATTGATGTTTTGAGTATTAATAGAGCCACCATATTGTTCATACGCTTCCTCTATATTTCGCTTGATCGATTCAGAATCATTATCACTTATCATTTTTAGGTATGACCTGTAAGTTTCAGACTCTTTATCTATATGACATACAAAAGTAAGGATGTTATTTTCTACCTGACAGTAATCTATACTAATCCCATATATGGAATTAGGTAACTGGCAGTACTCTATTAAATCATTAATAGCACTTGCCTTTATTGTAATATGCGAAAGCAAAATCACAATTACTAAAGCAAAGCATCTAATCATATACTCCTACTATTTATTCTATAATACTTGACACACATTCTTAACGTCACATCGCAGCAACATTAAAAGCTGGAAGAAAACTATTTTTTCAAAGCATGGTCTAAGCTATTAAGAACATATTTGACTTCACCAGACTTCCATTTATCGACAGAAATATTATCTGGCTCATAAAAAAAATAGTCAATATGTTTAGGAATCACAGAAACAGAGTTCGGTGAAATGTAAACAATCTCATTGTCATTTATGGTAGCATCCCCATAAGCTACGGGATAAAACACTGCTACTTCAGAAGTACTGTTAACAACATATATGTTTCCAGGCTCTATATCGAAGCATTTAGCATTATTTAGACTGTCTCTGTAAATAATACTTTTGCTAAAACTCACATATTCCTTTTGCTCATCCGCAAAAGAATCTATATTATATTCGCTTGGCAAAGCCGCAAAAGAATCTATATTATAAATAACGCTGACCCACTCCTCTGTGATGTACTTGTACAAAAAGAAAAATGCGATAGCATCGATAAAGAAAAAAAGACATCCCATTTCGTATTTCCTATCTATTATTACAAGAATAACGATGCCAAGTATAAGGCACAGAACACCTACTAAAAATTGAAACAACAAGAAACTCATAATAATTAATTGTATTAAGTTATATATTAAACGCAATAACCAAAGTTGTCATCCATAAATATAACAGGAACTGTTAAAGCGAAACCAACTAGCGATATAGTAAATACCACCGCCAAACGTTTGGAAAATTTCACAAAAGACTTTTCAACCTTACAGGTCGAAAAGTCTTTAACGAGCGCCCTCCCCTCAGTTTTCAAACTTCGTGAGGGGAAGGGCTCACATATAACCCTCCATATTGCACATACCCGGGTTGGCAAGACTGGAAAGGAGACTTTTAGGGATAAAGCGTCGCTAGCTTTTAGTTGGGCGGCCAAATCTGTTCCCCCCCGATTCACCCTCCTTGCAAAGGTCCATGATGATGATGACAGGACCAATGATTGGCACTAATAGTAAAAAGATATTCTGACCACCCTTTCCGATGTCATGCAGTCGTCGAGTCAGTGCCGCAAGAGATGGGAGGAAAGTAATGAAGCCATAAAGCACCCATAAAATAAGGAAAAACGCACTTGCACTTTCTTCATCAACAATTACTGCAACTACGTTAAGCACATTAGCTATAATGAAGTTGAACAGATAGAAGTACCAATACTCACTTCTTGAGGCTCTTCCATTGAAGGTAGCATAGTTCTTAAAACATTTTTTGATAGCCCACAGCATACCTCCAGAACTGCTTGTCTGAGATTTTGACGCTGTGTACTCCCTATACTGTGGCTCATCATTTGGAGTAAGCCTATTGTAAGGCTTAGGCCTATGGAAATGCACATTGTGTTCATCCTTCTCCACACCAGCATTTCCAGCAGACGACATTCCTGCCAAGGGAATACCGCCCCTTGAGTGCCCTACCACCGCCACATCGTCGTCATCATAAGGATCAACAACGTTGTTGGGGGAAAAGACATGAGTATTCTCTTCATCGTTGGAAAGACTTACCTCAGGAGCTAATCTTGCACCACATTTCTTGCAAAATTTTGCCCTCTCGTTTTCTATTACAGCGTTGCAAGCTGGACATTTTCTCATACTTACTAAATATTTATGGTTACTACTTTTTTAAGATCACCTTCATGGTTCATTTCTACTCGACAGGTTTTCGGGGGCCTGCCCTTGAGGAAGACTACCACCGTGCATATACCCGACGTTGGTACACTATTGTTTTTATTATTAAAATAGTGCAAAGCCACCTGGTAGGTTCCCCTTGGGGGATTGGGCCAAAAAATATTTTCCGCTGCCCCTTTTCCTCCCTGGCGGTTATCAACATCCAAAGCTCCCCCCGTGGCAGCATCTTGCGGATTTGAAAAGTTAATCACAATGCCATTGGGCTGCATAACATGAAGATCAATATCGCCATAGAAGTCCCAAAGCAATGTGACTTTTAGATCACCCGTTTGACCAGTGTTTCGCGCCTCTCGTACCACTTGCGCCGTATCTACTTGCGCCGTGTCCATTTGCTCTTCCTTCACAGTTCTCGAGTCCTCCTTAGTATTCTCCTGGCCTTCTCCAGCTTTGTGTCTATTACAGTTGGAAAGCAAGAGCAATATTATCAAAATAGGATAGATTATTCCAAGAATTATTTTCAAGCCTTTCATCTCACTTGTATTATACCTCCAAACGGGTCATTAGACAGTTATTACAAACTTCAATCATGTAGCGTTTCACCGGCAGCAAGGGATATCTCTTGTACTATTGCCGCGTTTTTATTCAAGCCGTACAGTTGAAAATAAAAGTTACCGCATCCTGAGTGCGCCCACAATGATTCTCAACCGTACTGCTCGATTTACCAAATTATGCCTTTGTTTTTAAAGTTCTGATGGTTCAAACGTTATAACACAAGCACTACCGGAAATATCTCCCACATATCTGTATTTAAGACCCGTATTGGCATTCTTGCAAACCTTAATCATTTGCTTCATCATTGGATCTGGACTTGCTATAGCTTCTTGCAAAGTTGCTTTAACAGCCGCTTCGTTTTGCTCTATACTCTCGATAGGAACCATATTTTCATCTATGCTATAATTGAAAACAAAATAATTACCTTCGAGAGCAGCAGATGACAGCGTCGTGTATTCGTCAACTTGCATTGGGCATTGTGCATTGGTAGAAGTTACATTGATTTCCAATACTTCACGAGGAGAGACAGGGTCGATTTTTCCATCTGCCAAATCCTTTATTTCGTCTTTGGTCAGTCTAATCTTAAGGTTCTCGTTGCCTTCCTCCAGCTGCATGATAAATGTCAGTTTGGAGTCTGCCTTTGCAATTTCTTTCATCAATTGGCGGCCCGACGGTGAATTGGCCCAGTTTCCAAGCATTGCTCTTTTAAGCGTGTTTTTTAGCTTGTTCAAGACATTTATTTTGATGGGCAATTCTTTACTGATTGTCATAGTGATGATGACTTCATCAGCATCCTCATCGAATTGGTAGCTTGAAATACTACCCACCAAGCCTAAATCTATAGGACATTCCTTATTGGCAGCCTCAATTTTCGCTTTCAGTTCTTCCTTTGACGAATCACATGAATAAAAGCCAAAGGACGTCAACAACAACAATGTAGCTAAAAGGTAATGTTTCATACTCTTCAACCCTAATTCGTGTCGGGCACAGCCTCTAAGTGATTTTATATTTACGAATGTAAAAATATCTTTTTTTATCAACTTCGTTTTATTTTACTATTACTTCTCATGCTTTCAAGTTCTTGGCAACTAAGCCTGATAAAAACTGTCTTTCCAGTTCTATCACCTATGAACTTATATCCCAAACCCTTATTCGCTTTTAGACACAGCTGCTTGAACATGACAACATCTGCATCTGCATTTTTTAAATTCCTCTTGATATTTTGCTTTACTTCATATTTGTTCTGTTCCATAAGATCCATATCAAGAACATCTTCATCACACTCATAGTTATACATGACGTAATCTCCATCCAAATAACATTTTTTTACAACAATCCCCTCTTCGGCGGTCATGGGAAACTCACTATTCGCTTCCGCTATTCCCTCTTTTAAATGGGTTAAATTCTCTTCTTCAAGACTAATTTCTTCTACTTCATCAACGTAGCTTACCGAACCATCCGCACACGAATCAATATCCGTCGTATCAACCACACACGTATCAACGTACGTCGTATCAACGTACGCAGTATCATTATCAGCCTCAAGAGATTCTTCATGACCTGCTGTTTTAAATAATAGCAAACCTCCTACAAAAAGTACTATGAAAAGGATGGCGGCCCATAATATGACTGTGGTATTTAACTCAGACTCCTCATCCGTATGAACCACTGGCTCTGGGTTAGGACCAGTTGGGGGATTAACTTCCATTCCTCCACCAGTATTGCTACCAGGTGCCTCTTGTTTTCCTGTTAGCGGTATGCCCTCATGGACCAGCCTAGTAACATCCTCCTCTTTTTCATTCGTCTGAGGTTCGAAAGGAGGCAACTTCGTTCCACACCTTTTGCAGTACTTTGCCTTATCATTGGTTATTTCCGCATTACATTTAGGACATCTTCTCATATCATCACATTATTACGGTTTATATCAAAAAGTCAACAACCTAATATTTTTACAAAAATCCAAGTTCTGATCATCAGGATACTCCTGCTGTCAACCACTACAAATAGACACGACAGACGATATTGATAGCCAGTTGCAAAAACAAGAAAACGGGCACACAAATCGTAAACTTCTTATGAAGCGTTTTATGCCTAAAGAATATCATGGCACACAAAGCCCCGAATGCACCTCCCAATAGTGAGAAGAGCAGCAGCAATAGCTCTGGAACCCTGGTTTTTTGGACACACGCCAAATGCTTGTCCCATGCGAACAAGACAAACGTCATGATGCTCATGACATATAATATAAACAGATCGGGATAACTCATAGTTTACTCTAACGCTAATAAATCACATGAAACATACGACTACAAAAGTCCTCAAAAAACGGCCACACTACGATAAGCAGCCAAAGCGTAGCAAGAGCCACCAAGACCTCAACGACAACTATCCACCAACCATAGCCAGCCTTTTCTGTTTTCTCTTGCAGGAGATATTCATACTCGTCTTGTTCCAAGGTAAAGGAGATGGGGGCATACTGTGTCTGATTCGACCCATTGTTGATCGTCGCCACCACAGGAGTGTCCAGTTTGAACAATCCCTCTTCGAAAAAAGTGTCTCCGTTTTCGTCCAATTGGACCGTTTTCGCCTGCTGACCTTGTTGTTCAAACTTGACGCTTTGACAGACCAATGGTTCTCCCTTTGTATTTCGAACCATCACCTTGATCTGTTTGACCTCTTCTTCAGGAATGAAAAAGACATATTCTTGCTGGTCTTTGTCGAGAACATACTCGGCCTTGTTGTCGTGATGCACACCATCTTCCACCATCATCGTCTCTCCAGCTTTCATTTCGGGAAGCGCAGCCACACCCTTGTCGTCGGTCTGGTAATGATTCTTAGCGTCATGATAGGTGACTTCTATAGGGTAGCTACCAACGAACTCTCCACTTTTCTTTTTGACAACGACGTAAGGGGTGAGATGTTTGTTGTCGGTGGCGGTAGTCTTCTCAAAGACGTACTGGTTGATGGCATTGTTGACAAGTCGCTTCATTTGGGGCGCATACCCTTCCACGCTGACCGTACACGGTCCTTGAGGTACTTCCTCCATTTTCATAGAGAGTACTCCGTCAAGCCCCGTCGTCCTCTCCAAACGCTTGTCGCCATAGTTGATGACTACTGGCTGCGAAGGAAGCATCGCACCATCTTTCATCACAGAGACTTGTATTTCGACCTGCGGTTTCTCCTCAGGCTTTTCGCTCTCGAAGGAGAAGACTATCTGCCCCCCGTCATCAGTGAGCTGGGTGGCCTCCGTTTGATCAAGCATGGTAGCGGCGACAGAGGCCTCGCCATATAAAGGCAATGAGATTTCGGCACATCCTTGGGCGTTCGTCGTCGCTTGATACTGCTTCCCATGGAAGTCCACCACTACTGGCTCATTGGCGAGGGGCGCCCCGTCCCTGGTAGCACTGATGGTGAGCGGTGCAAACTTAGTCAGGTCGAAATCGTAGGAAGACCTACCCGCTACAACCAGAAGTGGGAAATCTCTACCGTCTGCGAGATCCGTGACGACATAGTGTTCGCCCACCTTCATGTTGTCGAAGAAGTAATATCCGTTATTTCCTGTTTTCAAGACCTTCATTTGCCTTGGCAGACGGAGACCAAACTCGTAGTTTCTCATCGGATTGCCATCAAAAGAGAAGGAAACACGAATGGGATTCTTCTGTTTGATCGGTTCCTTTGAGAAGGTACCTTCTTTGCGCACGGGCTTTTTAAAACCCCAGCCCGTCAGGAGTATTTTGACATCACCTTCGTCATCATTGTAGTATATATAGCTATCGTCTGGCGTCGTACAGAGCATTTGGGCTGTCTTGGCACCAATGACTTCAGCCATATCGGTCTCGGTCTGATACAGAGCCTCCCGAATGACTTTCTGCTTCAGTTCGCTGGCATCCACCATGCGATGCCACTGACACCGATGGTCCGACCAGACATAGACGCCCGGACCAATGCTAAACTTGGCAAAAGGATTTTTCTCCCCGAGTTTCGCACATAGCGCTTTGTACAATCCTGAATAATCCTGCTTGTTTAGCTTATGAACTTCTTTTACTGACGACTGTCTTTCCATTTCCTATCTTTTGTTAGTTTCCACCGATACGCTGCAAAATACTATTGATTCAAGATCTCTTTTTCTATTGCACGATATTTGGCAAAGGTATAGTTGGCAAACATTTTTTTCAAATACGGTACCTGTTCCACCGTTTCCTTGATGCGTCCCTGTCGTTTTGTCAAAAGACCTTTTTTATCAGCTTGGAAGTACTCTCCTGAATAACTGTTGATGTTATGACGACGCTTCTGCATTTGGCTTATCAACTCTTTGAACACACCAAGCCCGTCCTCAAACAAACGCAACTGCCTCAGGACCTCTGCCACTTCCTTTTGCTGCACCTCGTTGAGCCCCTTCAAGGGATCGGCTCGCAACAAGCGGTTTATATTGTCCTTGTCGAAGCGCGAGTTGGCAGCCAGAGCCATTTCGTCGTACGCCCTTTTGTTTCTTTCCACCACCTTCGCCTGAGCGAGCAACTTAGCGACAGAACGGTCGTCCTGATACTTCTCGTTCTCACGAATGATCTTGTCCAGCTTGTCCAGACTCATCTGAGAGAAAGGAAGCTGCAGATGGTCTTCGTTCTTGGCTATGACCTGCCTAGCAATACATCCTCTGACACTGTCAAGCCTTGCACACTGCTGCTGCATTGTACGAAGATTTCCGTTGATGGTCTGGAGTTGCGCTTGCAAGGAGTGTACCTCCTTTTCTTGCTCCTCCAGCGCTGCAAGCAGTTCTTCCTTGCGTTTCAGCAGTCCGCACACTTCCGGATAGTCGGCATCATCTTTGAATCGGGCCAATTGCTCTTGCAGCTGTTTGATGGTTCTTACATTCTCCCACTCCTGCTGCTTCAAGGCTTTCAGTTCCTTGCCCCATTTTTTTATGGAGTCGTCAAGGACCTCTTTCTGCATGGTAAGTTCTTGAGCCGCATCCGGATGGGCAATCGTCTCCGTTTCGCTTTGGGCGACCACCATCAATGGCATTAACCACAGCGCCGCGGACAATATGCATTTCATTCGTTTCATCATGCTACCACTAATTTATCAATTTTTTCTTCCGTCTCGGTTCGCACTTTCAACGGATCCTTTTCCAATTCTTTCCAATATTTTTCCAAAAGATCCTTGAGGAAAGGTATTATCTCGAAATATCTCTGATACTCCGCAGATTCTTCAACTTTATTTCTATATTTACTTATCTCTTCCAAACACTCCTTTCCCTTCGACTCCGACTCCGGAAGTTTGGCAATTTTTTCCTTAGCAGTTTCTACAATACCCCTTAGATTCCTGATGCCGCCTGCTATTCTGGACAGCTTTACATTCAAGCTATCCATTTCTATAAACTGCTCCTGCGTCATTTTACCGCGAAGGCCAACAGACTCGCGCAATGGCATAAAATAGTCAAGACGCAGCCTTCCTACGCTATCAAGATCCTCTCCACGAACCACGCAGGCCCACGCCTTGTCACGTGCTCGTTTGTAGTTGATAGCAAAAGCGAGACGCTCTTTATACAGATCAAAGCCTTTCTGTCCAGCAAACTCATGCAAAGAATCTTTCATCGCCTTTAGGCGCTCCATTGACATCTTCGAAAACCGGAGGTTTAGATAGTCATTGTTTTGAGCTAACAGTTCCTGCATCTGCCGCTGTTTTTGCTCTTTATTTAATGTGTCAGAATACACTTTCATCCCTTTCAGTTTCCCTTCGAGTGCTTGGACGTTTCCTTCGGCTTTTCTTATCTGCGCATCAAGTGCTTGGACGGAATCTTCCATCGACAAATGCTTTTGCTCCAGGGACTCCACCGTCTCGCGCAGCATTCTGACGTCCATCATCGTTACGGAGCGGGTCAGCACCTCCAGCTGCTTCGCGCTGGCAGAGACCTTGGTGGTCCACTCCATAAGTTGGACTTGGAGGCTGTCAGCATCAGCCCTCAATGCCTCTATCTCCGTTTGCAATTTCTGGTTCGTCTTTTCTGATTCCCGCCCTTTTGCAGAAATAGCAAACGAAGAGAGCAACAACAGAAAGAGCAAATGATATACCTTAATTCTCATACTACCCATATTCCTCAAATTCCCTATCCGTATATTCATCTACAAAACGATCGAGTTTGCTGACCTTGTGAAATTCTTGGTCAAACTTTGATTTCACATTTCGCAAGTTGTCCAACTGTCCCCTTGTTCTTGAGTAGTAACTGATGATCCTGTCAGCAAGCGCATTATAAAAATGCGTTTTTCCTGCCGACAATTTGTCGGGAATACTATTCAAGCCGTTTTTGAGTTCGAGGATACCGGATAGATGCTCTTTGTAGATGCTATTAGCAAGCATGTGGTCTCTTTTTCCCTTCACGCTTGCCGCGTAGTTGTTGTACGAGTTCCAACTATATCCATTGAACGAAGGAGACAGGCCGATGCTTTGGTGTGCCAGGCGATAAGCTTCGCAGTAGGTGGCATAGACACTGCGGATCTTCTTGACCCTTGCGTCTGTTTCTGCATTCTTATCCTCGCGTTCTATCACCTGGATTGCCTGGATGTATTTCTCTATCGTGCTCTTTTGGCAAGAAGCAGAGCTCCATGCGTCAAAAATCTTACGGTTGACTATCTCAATGGCAGTCGTCGTATTGAGATCTTTCAAGGTGCCTGTTTCGTACTTGACGCCAAGTTGTCTGACAGATTCGCAATGCGACAAGAAGAGCTTTTCATCCCAGTCTCCTTTTTGCTTCCAATCATCTTTGATTTCATCACTAAACGATTGGTATATCGTGTTGGGAGGAGAGGAGAGAACGCCTTCCTCCCCATCAGTCAGCAGAAAGAACGCTCCTACTACGCCACCCAATAGTACGATAAAAATGATAATTAACTTAATTGCTTTCATCTCATTTTTGTTATTGATTGATATGACTATCTAACAAACTTGTCTTTGTATACATTATATAAGATTTTTATCATCTTTCCATGTTATGCACGTAGCATATGTGGTTTTTAAGTTCCGTTTTCGTTTTAAACCACGCATTAGGCCCACATTGACAGCAAACATACTTGTGCTTTGTTTTCGTAGTATGTTTGGAGGGGTTCGGTTTTTCTTTTTTCGACACTTCATTTTTACTCTGATTAGATTCACTCGGATTCACCCTAGCTTTCAGTTTTGGCCTTGTTTCTTGTGTGGGGCGCCTAACATCTGCCTCATCCAGGGGATCCGTAATCCGATTATCTTCGTCAGTTGCGTCTTCTATGATAGCTGTGTCTCCTATGACAGTTGTGTCAGGGAGCATGTTTGTGTCAGAAGAGGAGGGGGTAACGTCTTTCTTTCCATCAGTTAGCAGAAAGAGCGCTCCTACTACTCCACCCAATATTACGACAAATATTATAATTAACTTAATTAATTTCATCACTTTTATGTTATTGATTGAGATGACTATTTAATAGTAGTTGAGTTTCAAACTTGTCTTTATGGACAACAAGTAAGATTATTATTATTACCTCTCGGAACGTTGTGCTAAGAGATTTGGTTAGTAGCGCGGAAGCTATCCACGGCTAATTCTCCCTTAGCTGCAGGTAAGGTTTCCCACGGAAGTCTTAACTTTACAAGAATTCCATCTCAGTTAAGCTGTACTCGTTGCTTTTTTTGAATGGGGTACCTCTTTGTGTTGTATGTGTTTTGTTTTTGTGTTGTTGAAGTTTGTTTTTATTTTTAAACCTGAGCGAACACTCCCTACACACGAATTTATTCTCTTTGCATGCATATTCTTGATGATTTGTTAGTTCTTCTCGTGTTTTAAACCATAGGTTACATTGAGAACATTTATATTGCCTATGTGGTTCTTTATTTTTATCATCGATATTGTTGGGAATACTATCCATTGATGCAGTATTGGCAGATACTGTATTATCATTGTAGCAATCCGCTATATCATCAAAACACTTTAACTTGCTAAACATAGAGCTAAAAATTTTCTTATTGTCATTAGTTTTTACAATCAGCTTCAAAACATCTAAATGCGTATGATACAATTTATATTTATTTTGGGGATCTACCACCTTTTCTATAGAGGCAATATCTCCTTTTCGCACGAAATCTGTTGCCTTTTTATAACCACACAAGTAATCGCAGATATCCTTTGAAACATACTTTTTGATAGTGTCCTCATGGTTTTCGTATACTTCATATAAAGAGTCGACCATGTCAAAGGCCAATTGTTTCTCGCTTAATTTCTGTCCAACATCATTCATGAAGTTGTAGGCATCTTGCCTCGTAAAAACTTCCTGCTGAGCATTCTCTTGCTCATTTCCCTTATTCATTTTATTATATAGAACGAAACTAAGCCCGCCTAATACTAACGCCATCATAGTGACCAAGACGCACACAAGCGGCTTCCTGTAGCGTTCTGTAAACGGTCTGTGTGTCTTGAAAAAAGTTGCTTCAACCGATTTCTGATTTGGTTTTATCTCACCCGTTTTCCAGACCTCGTTCTTAATGGAACACGTAAGGTAGAAGTCGAATGGCGGAATAGACTTAGCCTTAATTATGAAGGAACCCTTATGCGATTTTGAGTGCGTCCCCCTCTCAAGGCGTACGCTTTTTGGACGAAGGACATCTTTGTGGTCTGTACAGTTTTTTGCCTGAATATCTACTGAACTAATACCTCTCAAGTCTTTGTCTTCACGAAATGTCACATTCACTATCAGATTACCTGCAGGTGAGGGGGAGAGCCGCTTCCTTTGGGTCACCTTCACTTGGAGTCCTCTTTCATTCAATTTCTGATCTTCGATTACATATTCGCTTCGTGGAGTCGTATCAACTTGTATGCCACCATACTTCAAAGCCGCGATCTCATTTCCTTCCAGTGTAATCACCAGTCCCTGCTGAGAAACGTCTACTGTTTTTGAAGTTTTAGAATTAGAAGAGAAGAG
>ULNV01012935.1_pt1 | contig 18779 bp, 14 predicted proteins | sample 1952011 | NCBI WGS metagenome assembly ULNV01 (sample SAMEA4835586, study PRJEB28245) | human gut metagenome | biome: gut microbiome; material: fecal sample | place: Denmark | collected 2008
GCTGATGACAAATCGGATCCAGCTATAGAAGGAATACCCTGGAGTCATCTGCTCATTTCATCGCCCACCGCTATGATATCTGTTATACAGATTTACCTATGGAATAAGACACGTTAAAATCCGATGAGTTGAAGGAGTGCGCTTAGTCAATCCTTCACACTAAAGATAAAGCAAATGAGCGCGATGAAAGCTGACATTCAAATTGCCGAGTGCAGCTTATCTTCTGCAAAACGATAATAAAATAACTTTTTTCAAAAACAGATACGTGTAACTACTTGTAAAATAGTGGGGACGCAGTAATGGTGATATACGTTATGAATAGGAGAAAATATATACCTTGTATGACACCATCTTTGAAAGGTGTGTTTGAGGTGTTTGGGACTAATGTCTCAGGAAAAATACCTTCTTATCAATACGAGGAGGCTTTTAGCAAATTGTTGAAATATTTTAATTTCCAAGAAACAATATATAAACTGAAGGAAATTAAAGATTTGGATGGCCAGAGGCATTTGATGGATTTTGTAGCAAGAAGATTGCCTGATGGGAAAAAACTGATTTGGGGTATTCCTTTCCCTCAGAATTTAAGTGAACTTTGCCAAATTTCGCCTAAATTTTATCGTGCATATGATTTAGAGTCTGAAATTAAATGGACTATTTCTTGTTTGAGGAAATATAAAAAAGAAATAAGGCTTTTTGTCAAATTTAGAATTGAATATGAACAATCTTTTTTACAAGGTAAGTATGACAAATGCCAAAAACTATTGGATAAAGTTCGTTCAGAGATAGGAATTTCTTTATGGTATTATGAAAGCCAGTTCCTTGTCTATGAATATGAGGATGAACGTTCGTTGTCTATAAAAATGATGTCAGATGAGTTGGAACGAGCTATTGATAAAAGTAACAATTATATTCTTTATATCTTTAAGAGTCTTTTTGACAGAAGTTCAAGTGACCTAGCTCCATATTCTTACGATGATAACTTACATGCATCATATAAAAGAAATAGAAATGAACTTCATGAGGATTATTACAAATATTTGCTATTTAGGCTCAATTATTTCAATTATTACAAAGATGTTGATTTGAGTAAGATTTGTTTGTTTGAGTCTTTGGCTGCACTGGTTGATAGATATGAAATTTTAGTAACATTAGTCAAATCGGTTGTTGTTACTGGTAAAGAATACAAGTCGTTCAAGGATGATGTTCTTGAGCTGTATTCTATATCGCGTGATCGTGAACTTTGGCCAGTATTAAGATATTCAGGCGAAAATATAGATATGCCTGGATTTTTCAATACTTTTTTTGTTTCAATTTTAGATGAATATTATAAAGGAAACTATGCCAAATGTATCGAAAATTGTCGTGATTTTTTTGATACAGAAACTTCGATATTTGACGTATGTGTGATATATAGTCGTTGTTTGATTCATCTTAAAAAAGATTTTCAAGCTCCTTTGATAGATAAAAATGCTCCGTTAAATCAAATCGCACTATTGGTATTCAAAATATTGAATAGTGAAGATGTGGCCGATTCCATATATAATTTATACAAGATTGACAAAAATTTATATGGCTTTCACATTGCAACAGATTTGACTTGTTTTCTAAAGCGAGAGGAAAATCAGAATATTGATGGGCGTTTGAAATTGGTAAATTCATGGGCTTTTGATCCTGAAGTTTCACTGTATTTTGAGGATAAAGCTATGTCTTTAATATACCTAAACAGTTTTCATTCACTTGGGGCTTCAGTATCATGCAGATTATGGGAAAGTAGAATAAGGCAAGAAGTCACTTCGGATGCGTCTTTGTGCCGAACTTTTAGGGAAAGACACAATGCCGAAATATATTTGCAAAAAGGTCAATATGTAGAAAGCTTGGGTTTGTTGGCTAAGTTAGAGACTGATGCATCTTTATGTTTGCCTTCTAAACAAAAAGTTATCAGCCGAAAGATAGAATGTCTTTTTAAACAAAAATTGATTTCCAAGGCGATAGAAACCTATGTTGATTATTATACATTAAATGTAAATCTTGTTGCTAAGGTTGATACTGCTTCTATCATAGAGTATATGCAATCGCAATTATATTGTGGATTTGATAGAACGATTGATTTGGCAATTTTTGTAGGAGTCAACTGTAAAAAGATTGTTGATAAGAGTTTTATCCTATTTGAATTCTGTGAGCTTAATGATGCTTTTAAACCATCAGAACTGATAAAAAAATTAGAAGGAAAAGCGTCTATTAAACGAATAGAAGCATTCTTTGGGGTAATGAACGACAATGAAACGTTAAGGCACTATTTCAATATATCAAGTTTCCAAGATAGGTTGGAGGAACGAAAGGTTATTTTGGAGTATTTAGTTCATTTGAATACATTTAAGAAACAAATTTATGAGGATGAATTGAAGTCTGTCGTTGATGCCTTGTTTGTATATAAAGTGAGCCAGAATATTGATAATAGTAAAATCTATGCAGATGTCGTATCAATCAAAAAATGGAAACTTCCAGAGTTGGATAGCATGTATAAGAGATATTCTCGATACTTTGATATTCTCTTTAAGGAAAAGAAGTCCATTTATTATATAGACTTAGCTGATAGTTATCTTTTGATGGAAAATATAAACTATAATCAAGAAGCAAAGTCTGAATTTTCTGTCAAAAGCAATGGTATCTACGAAGTTTTTAAAGATATCTATGATTATATTGTAGATAAGTTTTTATACAGTGAGTATGGTCTTGTCGCTTATTTAAGCACACGTGTTCGCCATGGAGAATTGGAAAGTGAATTACGACCAGAACTGTCAGGCAGAAATTTAGTGTTGTCTCAAATAAATAACGAATATGTATATACTTCATATTGGAAGGATACATATAATTTGACAAAAGACGAAAATCGAATTCTAAATGAGGCTTTAGTTAAGTTTTCCAAGGCATTTGATGAGTCTGTATTCTATTTAATAAAACAACTCCTACAAATTAAATCAGAAGAGAAACCACATGGATTGTTTGATTTTGTCTTGTCTGAGAATAACATGGTGTTTTGGGCTATAGAATGTGGCTTAGCTACTGTAAGAGCAGAAAACAAGCAGGTTTTGTTCTGTGATAAAGTATTTGAAAAGTTGTGGGATTTGACAAATGTTGGATTAGATAAGATTAGAAGATACATTTCTACAGATTTTCAAAAAGCGATAAATGATCAGATTGCCACTTTAAAATATGACTTGGAGTCTATGCCACGGTATTGTAAACAAGATATAATGGAAAGTATAACAAAGGCATCGTCAGCTTTATCTACAAAAATACGAAAAGTGACAGAATGGTTTCATGTGACAGGACTGAAACGTGAAGATGTAGACTTTAAAAAATTAACCTATCAAGTATTTAATAATATATTGATAGCTTATCCAAATTTAAATTCTACTATAAACAACCCGACAATAAAGGGAAATTCTTTCCTTATAAAATCTCAATATGTTATTCATTTTGCAGACTTGTTCAGAAATATTTTCTCGAACATGTTTAAACATGGTGGTGTGGAAAATCATGTTTTAAGAATTTCTATAATTATAGATATAGCTAATGATACATTACAATTGAAAGCAATAAATTCTTTGCCTATGGGAGTTGAGGAGTCTAAACTGAATGAAACGTTTAAAGAGAAAATAGCGACCCAAGGGGATTCTTATAACCGTGAAGGAGGAAGTGGATTACCAAAGATAGCTAAGATTATGAAATCCGATTTGCATGTTACCGATTCGAAATTCTCTATGTATGCTAAAGATGGCAATTGTTTTACAAATATATGTTTATCCATAAAAGACTTGAAAGTAGATGCAGAAAAGATATAATATTCTTATTATTGAAGATAATGAGATAAAGTTAGAAAAAGTAAAAGATTTCTGCCAAAAGACCTATTCTTCTTTTAGAGTAGAAGATAGAAATTCTTACAACTCTGCTCTTCAAGAAGTAATCATGCATGGTAATAAGTATGATGTTATTTTGCTTGATGTTAGCATGTACACCTATGACGTGAATCAGAAAGAAAATGGTGGAGAACCAGAACCCTTGGCAGGAGCTAATATTTTGCGATTCATGTTATTGCGGAAAATCGAGACTCCTGTAATTGTTGTCACAATGTATGAAAGTTTCGTTGACGGAGTAAAGATAGCAGAGTTAGACGAACGTTTTAGAAAAGATTATAGTTCATTTTATAAAGGTTATGTATATTATAGCTTGAAAAATGATGATTGGAAAGAACAATTAAAGAAATATTTGGATGTATGCTTAGAATTTTAATAATGGATGATAAGGATGAGAAGATATTTCCAATAAAGGAAGTATTTACTCAAGAATGTGGAATAGAGTTAGAATGTATAGATGTTGCAAAATCCTTGAATGAAGGAAGAAGGTATCTCTTTAAAAATCAATATGATATTCTTCTGCTAGATTTGGTCATGCCTGTAAATGAAGGCGAACAAGTTGATGCAACTAATAATTATAGCTTTATAGACGAGTTTGATAAGGTCGGTCGTTTAAAAAAGCCGATATATATTATAGCTTTGTCTGCTTATGAGGATGCTATTACGGCGAATGCGCAGAATTATGAAAGGAAGTTATGGAAGTTAATTCATTTTGATTTAAAGAAAGAAGATTGGAAAGAGGTCTTGAAAAATGCAGTCAATGCGATTGATTCTACCAAAACGCAGTTGCAGTTGGCTATAAAAGAAGAGACGACCTTTGATTATGGTGTTCTCTGTGCTTTACCTGAAGAATTTGAGCAAATGTTGAAAGCTTTTGGAAAAGACAAGTGGGAGGAATTCTCTATTGAAGGACTTGATTTTTCTCTTTACAAAATGCAGCTTCGGACAGTAAAAGGTAATACTCTTAGAATCGTTTCTTTATGTTGTAATGAGCCAGGGATGCAGTCTGCTTCTGTCTTATCCTCTTTTTTAATTTCTAAGTTTGAACTAAAGGCACTCTTTATGACTGGGATTTGTGCAGGTATTAAAGATAGAGGTATTGAGTTAGGTGATCTTTTCATAGCTGAATCAGAATATGATTATGGTAGTGGAAAACTTGCAAAGAATCAAGATGGATCCTCTTTTGTAAAGCCAGAACCAAAAGTTATTCCTTGTGATTATACTTTAAAAACAAAGATAAATGATTATTTGCGTTCTAATGTCGAGGTGTCTATGTTTTCAGCACTAAAAGATAATAACTTAGCTTTTGGGAAAAACGTACCAAGCATTCACTTTGCTCCAGGTGCTTGTGGCTCTTATGTTATTGCTAACGATGATTTTATGTCTAGTCTATTGGCTACAAATCGTAAGATAAGCGGCTTGGAGATGGAAGGCTATGGCTTATATGTTGCAGGGCATATGCTTAATAAACCATGTTTACTGGTAAAAGGAATAGCTGATTTAGGTGATTCTGCAAAAGACGATAAGTTTCATACTATTGGTTCATTTATGAGCGCATGGTTCGTTTACAATTTCTTAAAAAACATTTATTAAGGATAAAACTACTTTCAAAATAAAAGAGTCAAATGACAGGAAAAGTGTTATGACGGCAAAAGAATATTGTATAGCCTTTTGTGATGGCTACTTCTACGCCCAATTAGGTGAGAAACTTACCAATGGCAAAGTGACAGAACATACACTGGACTTAGCTAAGGAAACGGCTCAGACCTGTATGGAGCAACAGATCGCCTATTCTGCTTTTGATGAAAAGCAAAAACAGGAGATGAAAGAAAAACTTCATGAATGGGCTGATACAGTGATGCAAGGTTTCAAGAAACGCTTGCGTCAGAGCGGCAGATTGTTAAAAAATGAACTCTAATTCGCTTCTCGATTTCTACATGTTGTATAGCGAGTGGTATTATTTATTAGAGATAGAAATGGGGCCTTAATTTCAGTAAACCCTCAAATTAGGGCTTAATTTCGGAAAAGAATCTTTGCATCTTAGCTTTAAACATAATATGTATAGCAATGAAGATTTGGATTCTTTTCGATAAGTGAGAACAATGAAAGCTTGCTTTCAGATAGTTGGAGAAAAAGAATATAAAGATTCTACTTTAAGAATCGAACAAAGGCAATTTGTGTTCACAAAACTCCGTGTCGAATCCGTATTTATCTCATTCGTGTCGTTCTCGTTCAATAAACGCCATGTGAGCGTCCCAACGCGAACAAGCATCCGTGCGATCGGTGAGATCCGTGTGCAAAAAAATATTCGTGTCATTCGCTTAATTACCTCCCTTCGGTCTGTGGGCCTTCGGCGAATCTTGTGTTCAAAACAGTAAGCGCATCGCTGCGAACAAAGATCCGTGATATCCGAGCATGCAAACCGCAAAGGACAAATTTGTAGACTTGCTCGCTCATAGATAGCTGCTGGCTACAGTTACTGTTTGGGCATAAATTCAAATGATTTTTTCTTAAAAGATAATAAAAAAGCATTCATTTTATGGCTTAACGTACCTAAAGTGACCGCTTACAAATAAATATAAAATTTTGGTCTTATGGAAGAACCAAAAGAAAATATTGTAGATAAGATCTATAAGTTGCGTAAAAACTTTGTTATTATTGGTCTTACAGGTAGAACTGGTAGTGGGTGTTCGACAGTAGCTAAGCTGCTAAGAACACAGAAACCAGAAGAATTTAAGTCCGAATACAGAGAGGTTAATTCCAATCCTATCAATAACGATGTTAGGAAAAATAGGATTATATATAGGTATATTCTCAAGAATTGGAATCCTTTTACTGTTATTAAGGCTAGTGATATTATATTTTATTATGCATTGCTGCAGACTTTTGATGATTTCTCTCGTTCATTAGCAAATTGTTCGAATGATGTGAATAATGCTGGGAAATTTTCCGATAAAGATACTGACCGTTCTAATGAGATTCTGAGTGATTTGAAAAAAGTTCAACCAAAATTTGACAAATTATCAGCAATAGCAAAAGAGTGTGATCGCTTTCTTGAAAAAGGTGAGAAAAATGCTAATAGCAATGGCATAAGCAAGTATTTGAACTTGATTTTGAAAGATATTCCAAAATTTAGAGATGAATTGGGTAAGGCTTTGGAAAAATCCAAAAAAATCCTTTCCAATGAGTTGCAAACCTGGGGAAACAACATTCGTGTTTACGATTCTATAGTAGCTCCAAATGATAGAATTCAAAGTGAACATGCACCTTCATGTCTAGCTCGTAAAATAAATCAGTTTCTCAAATTAATTCGAGATGATAATAAAACACAAAAAAAACCAACTCTTATAGCCATTGATGCACTGAGAAATCCTTATGAAGTACTTTATTTTAGAGAAAGATATTCTGCCTTTTATCTTATGTCTATCAATACTACAGAACAGATAAGAAAGCAGAAACTCTTTGAGCAGGGGTATCGAAATGATGAAATAACTCAATTGGATAAAAGGGAAGGAGAAAAGAAAGATTTTAAGAGTCAATACACAGGATTGGATATTGATAAGTGTATAGAGCTATCTGATATTCATATAACTCACGATGGAACAGAATATACTAATAATCGTAAGCTGACGAATCAGATTATCACTTATATATCTTTGATGTTGCATCCAGGTTTGGTTCCACCATCGCCTATTGAAAGGGTGATGCAAGTAGCGTATACAGCAAAATTGAATTCTGGATGCTTGTCTCGTCAGGTTGGTGCAGCTGTTACTAATGAGGCATTTTCTATATTTTCAATCGGATGGAATACTGTAGCAGAAGGTCAAACACCATGTTCACTGAGAAGCTTGTCTGATTTGGCAGAAAAGGAAGATCAGACAGCTTATAGCACTTATGAGAAACTGGATGTTAAATTCCAAAATTATATAAAAAGAGTAGTCGCTTGTTATGGTGAGCATCGCGTAGATTTGAAATTTCATAACAAAGATATTTTAAATGGCGTAAACTTAACTTACTGTTTTAAAGATGTTCATAATAGTAAACACGTTACAGGACAAATATACAATCAGGTCCACACCAGAAGTTTACATGCAGAGGAAAATGCGTTCTTGCAGTTAGCAAAGTATGGGTCTAGTGGAATTAAGGGAGGAAAGTTGTTTTCTACAGCCTGTTGCTGTGAGTTATGTGCAAAAAAGGCTTATCAATTGGGAATTAAGGAAATCTACTATATAGATAGTTATCCTGGTATTTCCCAAAAACATATTTTGGAATGTGGAGATAATAGGCCTAAGATGATTCTTTTTCATGGTGCTGTAGGGAGAGCCTATGTTAGTCTCTACAATCCATTTTTATCACTAAAAGATGAGATTGAAGAATTGACAGGCGTTCATGTGAAAGATATAGAAACAGACAAGAATGAACAATTTAAAAAATCACAAGATGATAAAAGTAATAACTAAAGATAGTCCTCAAAATTTGATAGACAAACTTAATTCTTACATTAATTCCAAAAGTACTAGCCTTTGGAAAATAGATGAAGATGGTGATTATGTACTGTATACTCCGGATTATCAATATAAGGCTTGGATGACAATTGAAAGAGAATACAATAAAAATACTTTTAATGTATGCATTATAGAATCGAAAAAGAATCCAATGACAAAAAGAATATATTCTGTATATCATTGTAAGTTCGCAGAATTTCTGCTTGAGTATTTTGATTGCGATATAGAAAGAGTTGAAATTACATCCATGTTGGTTCCTGAGCATGACAAATATAATAAAAACATTATGTTATGAATCGGAAGTGCAAATGGTGGATACTGTTTATCACATCTCTGGTACTTCTAATATTTGGTTTAACAATATCAATTGTCTTCTATTGTGTTTTAAGAGATAGTGATTATATACTAGCAGACTCTGCACATAAAGTTAGTATATCAGAAACTGGTAATATTGGTGATTTTGTAGGTGGTGTTGTTGGAACAGTTTTGTCTTTTGCGAGTGTAATCTTGTTAATTTTAACATTAACAGATCAGCGAGACCAGAATAAATTAGATCGTTTTGGACAGACTTTTTACGAGATGCTACATATCCATAATGACAATGTTACTTCTATGAAACTTAAGGATGTTGATAACACGACTGGTAGGGATGTTTTTTCAAAACTTGTTACTGATTATGAGCATATATTCGATCTTGTTCATGGTTGTTTAGAAAATATTAGGAGTATTGTTCCATTATCAAGAAAAGATAAGGAAGAGGACAATGCTATATTAGCAAGGATGCAAGAGTATCTTAAAGATAAGCAAAAGGCTATTAGATTGAATATGAGAATAGCTTATGGCTTTTTCTTTTATGGATCAGAAAAATTCTTGTTAAAGTCCAAACAACCAGCAGAAAATGAGATATTGGAGCATGTAAAACATCTATTAGTTTTAGGCAACAATATGGTATGTTCTCACAATGTACTATTGGGGCATTACTACCGACATATGTTTCAAATGTTGAAGCTGGTAGAAAATGCCTCCTTTGTAGACGAAAAAGAAAAGTATGGATATGCTAAAATATTGAGAGCTCAATTAAACGATGACGAACAAGTTTTGTTATACTATAATTCATTATCTGATATAGGCAAGGAATGGATAGTAGACCTTGGTCAAAAGGATAGAAAGAAAATGTGTTTAATTGCTCGTTTTCGTATGATTAAGAATATTCCTTACTATAAGGAAATAAAAGGGCTTCAACCACAGGATTTGTTTAAAACAGAAATGATAGCCTATAAGAAAAAAAATGAAAGCTTCTTTGAAGTTGAAAGAGATTCTTGAAAAATTAAAAAGGGATTCCCTTTAGAAAGGGAGACGGTGGAATTCGAAAAAAATAATAATAAAACACAATATCATTATGAATGATTTTAAAGATATAAAAGTAGCAGTAGCTGGTACCGGCTACGTCGGTCTGAGCATAGCCACGCTATTGTCTCAGCACCATCATGTAACGGCAGTAGATGTAATCCCCGAAAAGGTGGAGAAACTCAACAATAGAGTTTCACCCATACTGGATGATTACATTGAGAAGTATCTGGCAGAGAAGAAGCTGAATCTGACAGCAACCCTTGATGGCAAATCAGCTTATGCTGATGCCGACTTCGTGGTGATTGCAGCACCAACCAACTATGACCCGGTAAAGAACTACTTCGATACAACCCATGTCGAAGAAGTCATTGACCTGGTGTTGGAGGTGAATCCAGACGCAGTGATGGTCATCAAGAGTACCATCCCTGTAGGCTATACCCGTAGCCTCTACTTAAAATACGCAAAAAAGGGAGTAAAGCAGTTTAACCTCCTCTTCTCTCCAGAGTTCCTTCGTGAAAGCAAGGCACTCTACGATAACCTCTATCCAAGCCGTATCATCGTAGGCTATCCAAAGCTTATTGACCGTCCCGAGTTTGCAGAAGAAAACAAGGCAATAAAGGCTGTGACCGACGTAGAGAAGATGAAGGAAGCAGCCAAGACATTTGCAGCCCTTTTGCAGGAAGGTGCCATTAAGGAAGATATCGATACACTTTTTATGGGCATGAAGGAAGCTGAAGCAGTGAAGCTCTTTGCCAATACCTATTTGGCTTTGCGAGTAAGCTACTTCAACGAACTTGATACATACGCTGAGGTCAAAGGACTCGATACCAAGGCCATCATTGATGGAGTAGGACTCGACCCACGTATCGGTACCCACTATAACAACCCAAGCTTCGGTTATGGTGGTTATTGTTTGCCAAAAGATACCAAGCAACTCTTGGCAAACTATGCCGATGTCCCAGAGAATCTGATAGAGGCTATCGTAGAGAGCAACCGCACACGCAAAGACTATATCGCAGATGCCGTATTGCAGAAAGCCGGTTGGTATAGCTATTCCGAGAACAACCAGTTTGGTGCCGAAGTCAATTCATGCGTCATCGGTGTCTATCGTCTGACGATGAAATCCAATTCCGATAACTTCCGTCAGAGTGCTATACAGGGCATCATGAAGCGTATCAAGGCAAAGGGTGCGGAGGTCATCATCTATGAACCAACACTCGAAGATGGCAGCACCTTCTTTGGCAGCAAAGTAGTCAATGACTTGGCAGCTTTCAAGGCACAGAGCCATGCCATCATCGCCAACCGCTATGATGCCAGTTTAGATGATGTCAAGGATAAGGTATATACCAGAGATATATTTAGAAGGGATTAGAATAGAAAGTATTTAGCAAATTGTTCGTATTGTTGATATTATCAAAAAATAAATGGAACAACTGTATCAAAAGAAACAACGCAATTCAAATTTAGAATTATACCGTATCATAGTGATGTTGCTCATTGTAGCTCATCACTATGTTGTCAATTCGGGTCTGATGGAAGAAATGGCAAAAGAGCCATTAAGCAGCAGGAGTATATTTTACTACATCTTTGGAATGTGGGGAAAGATTGGTATCAACTGTTTTGTACTGATTACAGGTTATTTCATGTGCAAATCAAAGATTACCATCAGGAAGTTCCTCAAGTTATTCCTTGAAGTGGAGTTTTACAACATAGTCATATTCTTCATCTTCGTCTTATCCGGCTACCACGCATTTTCCATCAAGGAATTCTGCTATACTTTGGTTCCAATGAGAAAAATTGCAGGCAACTTCACTGGTTGCTTTATGTGGTTCTATCTCTGTATTCCATTTCTGACAGTTTTGGTATCACATTTAGATAAGAAGCAACATGGATTGCTGATATTGTTATGTCTGGCAATATATACAATGTGCAGCACGTTACCAGGATTTGAAGTAACGATGAATCATGTTTCATGGTATAGTGTGTTGTTCTTTATCGCCTCTTACATACGCTTTTATGGGCTTCTTCCACGTGCTTCTACGGCAATCTGGGGGGGCATATCTCTATTATTGATGACAATATCTGTCATAAGCGTATTGGCAACGGTTTATATAGATTTTCTTTTTAATAAGCACATTTGGGCTTTCAGCTCGGTATGTGATGCTAATGTGTTCTTAGCTGTATCTACTTCCATTCCATTGTTTATATTTTTCAAAGACTTGAAGATGAAATATCACAAATGGATAAATACAATAGCAGCCAGTACATTTGGGGTTCTTTTGATTCATGCCAACAGTGATACAATGAGGCTGTGGCTGTGGAAGGATATTGTAGATTGCTCTGGTTCATTTTATCGTACTGATACTTGTTTATATGCCATATTAGCAGTTTTGGCAATATTCTTCATCTGTATATTGATAGATTACGTAAGAATACATACCATAGAAAAATGGACTTTTAAAATTATTGATTGTTATTTGAAATAAAAACTTGATGTCACAGGATAATTTAAAATATCAAACAAAGAAAGGATTATATTGGAAATTTGCAGAGCAATTTTCTAATTATGGAATTCAGTTTATAGTAGGAATTTTCATGGCTCGTATGCTGTCGCCTGAGGATTACGGTTTGACGGCATTGCCAGCTGTGTTTATGGCAATTTCTGGAATATTCGTCAGTGGAGGTTTTGGTACGGCATTAGTCCGCAAGCCAGATTTGAAGGAAGAAGATTTATCCACTGCCTTTTATTACAGCATGGGTGTGGGGATAGTTTGTTATATTCTTCTTTTTTTAGCCTCTCCTTGGATTGCTGATTTCTACAATGCGCCAGTGTTAGTTCCATTGATGAGGGTGACGGCATTGAGCTTTTTGTATTCCCCTTTAGGAACAGGACAAGGGGTTATCCTGCAAAGAAAATTGGACTTCAAAACGCCAACAAAGATTTCTGTCATTTGCCGCATCGTGTCGGGTGTGATAGGTATAGTAATGGCCTATACGGGATATGGTGTATGGGCTTTGGTCATATCGGGATTCATTTCAGGTATTGTAGGACAGGTTATCACGTTCTGGGCCGTAAGATGGTTTCCTAAGACAGGATGGTCGAAAGAATCCTTTCGTTATCTTTGGGGGTATGGCAACAAGATGATGGGATCTTTCCTCATAAGTACTATTTATGAGAATATTGCTCCAGTTATTATCGGTAAATATTTCAGCCCCACCCAGTTGGGTATCTATAATCGAGCACAGGGCTATGCTAAAATGCCATCCCAGAATGTAACAGGTACATTGCAGGGAGTAACCTTCCCGGTGTTGAGCCAGATACAGGATGATGAAGAACGATTGGCGAGAGCATATCGTAAGATGCTGCGCGTATCTGCATTTATTGTTTTTCCTTTGATGATGATGCTTGCAGCTTTGGCTCGTCCTTTGGTTTTGGCTTTGATTACAGCAAAATGGGAGGCATGTATAGTGTTGCTTCAGATTATGTGTCTCAGTATGATGTGGTATCCTATTCATGCCATCAACTTGAATCTTCTGGAAGTTAAGGGTAGGAGTGATTTGTTCTTCAGATTGGAGGTCATCAAGAGAAGTGTAGGATTATTAATTCTTATCTGTACACTGCCTTACGGACTGGTAGCATTCTGTTGGGGTGGAGTAGCAGGTTCTATGGTCTCACTTTTTATCAATACCTATTATACTGGTAAAATCATTCATGTTGGATATGTTAGACAGATGAAAGACTTAGCCCATATCTTGCTGCTTTCTTTTACCATGTTTGGTGTAGTATGGGGCATTTTGCAGATTATTTCCAATTCCTGGATACAGATCATTGTGGGCGGTATTGTCGGCGGAGCTTTCTATTTGGGGTGCTCCTATTTGTTTAAGTTCTCAGAACTGAAGGAGGTAAAATATTTAATGAGTAAAAAGAAATAAAGAATATGGCAAAGAAAATTATCATATATAATGTAAATGACTATTTTGGTGGTCCATTGGTGCTTTCAGCTTTGTGTAAGACCTTTCGAGATTTGGGCTATGATGCTCGTGTCCTGTTTACTTATGCTTTTCAGTCAGGTCCGGAAGAAGAAAGGGGATGTTCTGAATATGTGATAAAACACTTGGTCAAGGTCTGGATATCTTATTATATTCATAAGATTTGCAAGGAATTCCCTTTGTGGAGTTCTTTTCAATTGCGTAAGACGCCTCTCACAATGATGCCGGGTATAAAAATTCAGCGTAATCCTTTCTTTAGGCGAGACAATACAATAGTCATTTATCCAGAGTATTTATATGGAAATCCTCTTCATGCAAAACATGTTGTTAGATGGTTGTTGTATCATTATAAGTTTGAGAATATGCCTGGTGCTTATGATAAAAGCGATTTATTCTTTTGCTATAGACAGTTTTTCAATAATGTCAACTTAAATCCTTTGGGGCTTGAAATGCATATAAACTATTTTGATAATCAACTTTATCGCCAATATAATTTTGGACCTCGTTCTGGTAAATGCTATATTTTGCGTAAGGGTAAGAGCAGAAAGGACTTGCCAGAGCACTTTGATGGACCTGTATATGATGATGATATGACTCAGGAAGAATTGGTCAAGATGTTCAATGAGCATGAATATTGTTACAGCTATGATACTCAGACGTTTTATACAGCGATAGCTGCAATCTGCGGATGTAAGTCGGTAGTTGTGATGGAACCTGGCAAAACCGAAAAGGACTATCTGGGTAAAGGTGAAGCTCATTATGGAAGAGCTTATGGTGATACGCCTGAGCAATTAGAATATGCAGAAAAAACAAAAGAAAAGCTAATAAAATCCTTGGATTATAAGGATAGAAATGAAGCTAATGTCAAAGCTTTCATTCCTGTATTAGAAGAAAGATTTGGAAAGATAAAAAGAATATAAATACTATGAGTACAAAATATACATTTCTTCTTCCTGCCTTTAAACCTGACTTTTTCGAGGTGGCTTTGAGAAGTATTAAATCACAGACTTTGAAAGATTTCAAGGTGTTGGTATCAGATGATTGCTCACCGCACGATTTAAAGTCTATATATAATAAGGTGTGTGGTGATGATGCTCAATTCTCATATCGTCGTAATGAGGTGAATATGGGAAGCAAGAGCCTCGTATCGCATTGGAATCTTCTGGTGGATATGTGTGATACGGAGTATTTGATTCTTGCCAGTGATGATGATGTCTATGAACCAACTTTCTTGGAAGAGGTGGATAAGTTGGCAAAGAAGTATCCTGAGGTTGATTTGATAAGGGCAAGAGTAAAACGCTTTGATGGTAAGCAGATCTTAGAAGAAGATTCTGTAAGAAAAGAGTACGAATCTCAAATAGAGTTCTTGTTTAATTCTTGTAGCGTAGTCCAAATCCCATGTATAGGGAACTATGTTTTTCGTAAGAAGGCCTTATTCAAAAATGGTTTTTATGAATTACCATTGGCATGGGGTAGTGATGAAATTACCACTAATGAAGCAAGCATGAATGGTGTCGCTATTACTGAAAGAATTGAATTTTCTTTTAGATGGTCTGGAATAAATATCAGTACTATAGAAAATGATAGTACGTTGCGACAAAAGTTGGAGGCAAGAAAAAAAATGTGTTTATATTATAGGAATTTCTTTGCTGCAATTTCTTCAGATGGTTCGTATTGGCAGAATAAAATGCTAACTTATGCTACGAATGATTTTATACAAAAAACATATAATAGCATATTTCATTATTTTCAAGTTCTTTCGTTTTGCGAATTATTAAATTTGCTCTCATTTTTGAAAGCTAACAACTTCATTCAAGGTAAGAAAAAGAAATTATTTATAATAAAATATTGGATGAAAAAGAAATACTTAGAAAGAAAATAATAGTAACCGTGAAATAAAATACATGGTTCTATACAGATGAAGAAGTAATAATAAGAATAATCTTAATGTTTAATGAGGAAATTAGCATTATAGTCCCTGTCTATAATGTTGAAAAATACCTTTGCCGTTGTTTAGATAGTATTCTATCACAGTCAATGCAAGACTATGTGGTGTTCCTGATTGACGATGGCAGTAAGGACCAATCAGGTGAGATTTGTGATGATTATGCAGAGAAAGATAAGCGGTTTGTTGTTGTTCATCAGAATAATCAAGGAGTAAGCAAGACCAGGCAAAAAGCCTTGGATATGGTTAGTACAGATTATGTTGCTTTCATTGATCCTGATGACTACATAGAAAAAGATTATCTTGAAAAGTTATATAATGCTGCTGACAAAACAAATGCAGACTTAGTTTGGTGTGATTATGTGGAAAACCGATTAAATTCTGATACAGATCATCCTTGCGATTTGTCTGACATGACTCGAGAGGGATTGCTAAGAGGTATTTTGGATTCAAAATTTTCTGCAGTACTTTGGAATAAATTGTTTAGGGCTTCAATAATCAAAGGTAATCATATATGCTTTGAGGCATCTTTAAAAACAGCCGAAGATATATTGTTCGTTAGTAAGTTTATATGTTATTCATCCAGATTCTCTTATGTGAACAATGTTTTGTATCATTATAATATGTCTAATGAGAATTCTGCAATTAACAAGTTCAGCACTCTTAAATTCAAGACAGATTATGCAAGTATGTTGAATTGTCTTATCGTAGAACTAAAGCGAGTTGGGATATATGAAGCACTTTATCCATCATTGATAAATTGTATGTTCTATTGTAAGGACATTTTTGTCTTTGATTCTCGTTACCGTGATTTCAATAAATACAGAGCTTTGTTTCCCGAAGTTGATAAGCATTTGGATATTTTGCAAGGACTACCATTTTTCCGTAAACAGGCATTGAGATTCGTTGCCTGGAGATTTGATATAATAGGTTATGTCTGTCTTATAATCAATAAAATAATAGTAAAGGAAAAATGAGTCAGAGAGATATTACAATCGATATAGCAAAGGGGATCGGAATCTTTTTAGTTGTTTTAGGTCATGTACCAATACCCATGTGGCTTGCTACTCCTATTTATATATTTCATATGCCATTATTCTTTTTTCTGTCCGGAATGTTTTTTCATCTCAACGAAGACAGAAAAATGGGATTATATAAGAAAATCAGGACTTTAATTATTCCATATTTCTTTTTTGCTATTTGTGGAAATACTTCCAACGTGTTGCGAGATTTATTGTTTAATCATACCGTAAATGTCAAATCTGTATTCGCTCTTTTTGATGGAGCAACTTCACCGCTTTGGTTCTTGGTTTGTCTTTTTGGTTGCTATCTGTTGAGCAGGATTTCTTCTTTGTTTACTTGGGCGTCAGAGCCCAAAAGAATGCTAATTGGCTCATTATTATGGGGGAGCATCGGTATCTTGCTTTGTAGATTCCAAATTGCACTTCCTTTGTGGGTTACACAAGCCCTTTTGATGCAGTTTTACTTTGTACTTGGATATTTATCAAGGAATGTGCAATATTTAAACACTACATTATACGATACTATAGTTCATGCTAAAAGCTTATTTATAGCAATGGCATTAGTAGGATTTATTGTTTGTTGTTTGCCATTTGCGATTAGACCTAATGTCTCGACATTAGATTTCTATCACCCGGTTTCATTTTTTATTGGTTCATTGTTAGGTATATTTTTGTGTCTCAGGTTTAGTAATCTGTTAAGTCGCATTAAATGTTATATTGTAGATTTTATCTGTAATATGGGCAACAAGTCATTATTTATCTTAGGATTTCATTTTTATGTCCTTTTCCATCTCTACTTTATAGCAATACCTCTACTGACAAGAATCGGAAATCTATGGAATATAGAATTTACGGGAGAATATCTGCGCAATTGTTATTGGGGAGGTACATTATTGGTTATGCCATCAATTTGGATTTCAATGATACTTGGAAAGATATGTATGGAAAGAATAAAGTTCTTTTTTAAGGTTTCATGAAAATAGGTAAATTGGTTGGAATTTATTTATAAAAAAAATCGATATGAAAGTAACAGTTTTAATGCCGATATACAATGCAGAGCGATTTCTGCATGAGTCGATAGACTCTCTTTTGGCTCAGACAAGCAATAACTGGAAATTGATTTGTATTGATGATGGATCTACGGATTCTTCAAAAGCTATTGTTGAGGATTATTGCAAGAAAGATTCACGTATAAAGTTAATTTGTCAGGAGAATGCAGGTCCAGCAGTGGCCCGTGCCCGTGCTATAGAAATTGCTGATACAGAATATGTATCAATTCTGGATAGTGATGATGCGTATGCTCCTGATTATGTGGAGAAGATGCTGGCAAGAGCGGAAGAAACGGATGCAGACAGTATTGTACCTGATGTGGAGTTTGGATATGGCAACACTAAAAAACTGCCCAATATGTTTGTACAGCATCATTTTTCTTCCGACATGATTATAGAGGATGGAAAGAAGGCTTTTGCCATGACTATTCCTTGGCAATTGCATGGTTGGCAAATGATAAGAACTTCGTTGGCGAAGAAATACTATACAGTACAACAGGCATCATACAGCAAATTTAATTCTGATGAGTATATAACACGCTTGTTGTATCTAAAAAGTCGGAGAACGGCGTTGTGTTCAGCGATTTATATGTACCGTATAGATGACTCCTCTATTACCAGAAAGCCATCGTTGAAGATGATGGATTACTTGGTGACAAACGAGAGACTGTTGTGGCTTGCCAAATATGAAAATGTGGATGACACTATTATCGTAAATATATATAATGCTTTTTATGTGACATGCCGTGACATGAAGAAAAAGCGGATTCCACAATTAGACAAAAAGGATCAAGCTGTAGCATATAAACTGTTGAATGACAGTTTGCTTAAGTTTAAAAAGAATTTTAAATGGAGATATCTGAAAGGGGCATCGGTCAGAACAAAGATTAAGTTTGGATTATTTTTGATGAGTATCAGATGCTCTTTAGTTGGGGGGGCACGTTCTTCTTATTATGCAAGTAAAGAAATCCTGCGTCATCTGGCTATACGCAACAAGCAGG
>ULNV01009439.1_pt1 | contig 18774 bp, 19 predicted proteins | sample 1952011 | NCBI WGS metagenome assembly ULNV01 (sample SAMEA4835586, study PRJEB28245) | human gut metagenome | biome: gut microbiome; material: fecal sample | place: Denmark | collected 2008
ACGAAGTTTTCGTTTTGTCAAACTCTTTTTTAGAAGTTTTTTCAAATGATTTTCTTCATGACCGCTGCTTCATCAGCAACGTGATTAATATTACCATAGACATTTGATTGTGTCAACATTTTTTTGAAAATATTTGGGAATGAATTTTTTACGACAAATCCTTTCCTATTGGGAAAAGACCTTTAAGATTCACTCAGGAAGGGAACTCTTTACAAAACTTATCTCCCGCGGTACCATCAGCCTTCATGACCACACCGGCATTTTCTTTCAATCTTTTCTGCTCTTCCGCCGGCCCATCAGCCCACTATGCCATCGATCATTTTCTTCAGTTTTCTGGCTGCTTTTTCCGGCTCCCGGCTTGCCATAATGGCTGATACTACGGCAAATCCTGAAAGTCCGTATCCCTTGAAGAGGGGGATGGTCTTTTCATTCATGCCGCCGATGGTGACCACCGGTATATGCACTGTATCCATGATTTTGCGCAGAGTTTCAGGCGTGGTAATATCTGCATCTTTCTTGGTAGCCGTAGGGAACATGGCTCCTACGCCAAGGTAGTCCGCCCCCTCTTTTTCTGCTTTCACCGCTTCTTCTAGGGTATCGGCAGAAACGCCCATAATCTTATCCGGTCCAATAAGCTTTCTGGCCAGAGCCGCAGGCATATCTGACTGCCCCAAATGAACACCATCCGCATCCGCCGCCATCATAATATCGATGCGGTCATCAATAATCAGGGGCACATGGTAAGCCTGGGTGATTCGTTTCAGTTTCACTGCCCTTTCAAAGAGAAGGCCGGTGTCCCCTTCTTTTTCCCGAAGCTGTACCAAGGTAACTCCGCCTTTTAAGGCTTCTTCTACCACTTTTTCAAAAGTCCCCGGCGCCGGCTGTTTTCTATCAGTCACCAGGTACAATCTATAATCAATTTTCCTCATAGCGAGCTCCTTTGGCCAGACTTTCTCCTGTCATTCGTCCCAGTTCATCCAGAATGCCCATATGGAAATGACCAAGACCTTCTCTGCCCCATTTGTCCCAGGCTCTTTCTCCAGCCAGTCCCATGACCGCCATGGCGGCGGCGGCACTTCCGAAGGGATCTTCGGGATGAGCCCCGCAGAAGGCTCCAATCAGTGTGGAACACATGCACCCGGAACCGGTAATGAGGGACATCTGGGGACAGCCATTATGAATCAGCACATGATGCTTTCCATCGGTCACAATATCAGAAGCGCCGCTGATAACAACCACAGCCTTCCATTTTTCAGCCAGGCGGGATGCGATGGCCTCAGCCTCCCTGATTTCTACGGTTCCGCCGGTATCCACCCCTTTCGTATGGATATGCTCACCTCCCAGGGAAAGGATTTCCGACATATTTCCTCGTACGACTGACATGGATACATGGCTCATGATTTCCGCTGCCATGCGATTCCGAAAATCAGTGGCCCCCTGGCCCACCGGGTCGAAAATCACCGGGATTCCTCCGGCATTGGCGCTGCGGCCTGCCTCTATCATGGATTCCACCTTGCTTACATTCAGGGTGCCTATATTCAGTACCAGGGCAGAGGAAATACGGGCCATATCCCCCGCCTCATCAATGGCATCTGCCATCACCGGCGACGCTCCCACTGCCAGGCAGGCATTGGCACAGTCATTTACTGTGACGTAGTTAGTTATATGATGGATCAGTGGATTCAATTTCCTTACCTGATCAAGGTATTTTCCTAATTCCATTCCTTTTTCTCCTGTCAAATCCGGGCTTTTTCAGCCCAATGGGCAGCCAGGTGGCTGTTTTTCCTTGTACCATATCCGATTTCATAATAGGAGGATAAAACCGGATAAAATGCAGCATATCCTTCCCTTGCCAGCTGGCGAGCCATCTGAAAGGCTTTTTTTGCATTTTCCTTATGAAATACTTCGCCATTGAGCGCTTCAGGACCGGCATAATACATCCATAAAAGCCGCTTCAACTGCACAGCACCGGAACTTCCGGCCTGTTTGACGGCCTTCGTAAAATCTCGTTCCCTAACCTGAAGAATGTCGCCATAGAAGAAATAAAATCTGGCCAGAATCGCCCAGCTTTCCCCATCTCCTGCAGCAGCTGCCTTCCTGTACCAGGACGCAGCTTCCTTCAAACGTTCCTCATCACCGCGGTCAAGAGGTACCTTCATCACCGCACTGGATTCGAGAAGTCCCTTCACAGGTCCCAACGCTTTCATTGCCCGGCCGCAGCAGTAACGCACCAGCTTCTCCCGGCAGTCATCACTGCCGGCCAGGGTACCCTGTTTCAGATTTTCCTCAAATTCCTTATAATTACCCCGGCTGAGGGAAATATCTGCCAACATTTCAAAGGCATCAGCGTATCCAAAAGAAGCGGCCTGCTCCAGGTAATAAAGAGCTTTTGCCTTTTCTTCCAGCCCCTCCGGAATGGAAGGGTACGACCTCCCTGCCAGATATGACACCCGGCCTGCGTAATGCTTTCCCCTGCTATCGCCCCGTTCAAAGGCCTTCAGATACCAGGCCACAGATAAATCGATATTTTTATGAACGTAAAATCCATTGGAATACAGGTTACCGAGCTTGAAGCATACTGATACGCTGCCATCATGGAAAGCCTGGAAATAAAGTTCCATGCCCCGCTTCACATCGGTTTTCGTACCAATACCGTAAATGAAAAAATCGCCTGCCAATTCCCTGGAAAGATTATCTCCATGCACCGCACCCCTCAAAAACCAGGACAAAGCGGTTTTATCACTTTTCGGCGGATCTCCGGGCAGTGCCCGCCTTCCATCTTCGATGTAAAGTTTTCCAATGGCTGCGTAGGCCTCGGTAATTCCTCCGGCAATGGCTTCCTTATACCAGCTCACCGCAATGTCCCTGATTTCTTCTGACCGGAGAGCATCGGCTGTCATCAGCCGTCCTGCCAGGTAGGCACCCCGGGGAACCCCCTGCTGATAAGCGGTGGCAAAACAGTCAAAAGCCTTCTGCAGACTGCTTGGCACCCCCCGGCCATACTCATACATTTCCCCTAAAAGCAGGGTACTTTCTCCATGCCCTTTATCTGACAGAAGCTGGAAGCAGCGGAATGCAGACTCATAGTTCAGCCTATTATAGAAAATTTTTCCCAATTCATACAGCTTTGTACCTGCCCTGCTGCTGCCCTGGATCACTGCCCGGGACAGGTACTTCATGGCACTGTCATAATTCCTGATTTTCAAATACTGCTCACCCAGATTGAGCAGTTCTTTTTTCGTAAGATTCAAGGCCTCATTGCCCACATTTCCACTTCCCTTCCCTGTCAAATCTTTTTCTTTCATTGTACCACGTCCCACCATGGGCTGCCCATAAAATCAGAGAAATCACCAAGAAACGCATAAAAAAAGGAGCCCCAGGGGACCCCTTTTTCCATTGCCTTATTCAGACGCTTTTTCTACAAAAGACTTCAAATCATTGTAGCCCACATTGCCATAACCAATAATCCGGTTCACCGGTTTTCCTTCATGGAAATAAATGAGGGTCGGAATGGTTTCTACTTCATATCGCTTCGCAATTTCCTCATCTTCATCAACATTAATGCCATAAATAGGCGTTTCAATTTCGCCGGAAAGTTTTTCTACCATAGGACGCAGTCTTCTGCAGTATCCGCACCAGGGAGCAGAAAATCCAAGAATCACATCACCTTCGGTGAGAACCTTATCAATATTGGCCGTGCCTGTAATCGGTACCATCATATGCATACACTCCTTATTGTTCATAAATGAATTTCACTGTTTTTATGTATTTATTATATTCTATATATTTAAATTTGTCAATATGCTGATGTGGCAAATAAAAACAGGCCTGTCAAAAAATGATTGCGTCCCCTGTCAGTTGACTAGACAATGGGATAGCAGATTTCTTATTCCTGGTTTACAAAAGACGAATTGAAATAAGTGCTCTCCCCACTTCCTTGTCATTTCGACCGAAGCGAAGCGGAGTGGAGAAATCTCACGCTGAAGTGAGGAGGCTCCATTGTGGCAGGAGATCTCCCGGCTCATAGCCTCCGTTGAGCTCAGATGCCTTCGTCCCCATGTCCCCATGCAGCTCCGCTCGAGATGACAATAAAGGTGAACCATTTACTGTCATTTCAAAAAAAGGCACAAAAAAGGGACTGTGAAAAATGTAAATCATTTTTTACAGTCCCTGATGATTCTGGTGGAGATGAGGGGAGTCGAACCCCTGTCCAAAAAGCCTGTCCCATAAACTTCTCCGAGTGCAGTTACTGTTTGAGATTTAAGCAAAGTATCGTACAGGAACAAACTGCCTTTGCCGATTTCGGAATTGGGTTCCCTTTGAAGTCCCGAACCTCCTTCTCCGGTATCCTATTGGTTGATGTCAGCCTGAGGTCATAGGAAAACGTCAGGGGACATTAGCAGATTAGGCTGCTAAAGCAAAATCACGTTTTGCGTTTAAGTTTTTCCACCGTTTAACGGGGTAGATGGAATCCCGACTCGCTGTTTATGGCCCAGAATCTTCTGTCGAAACCGGTACATCCCCGGATAGCCGAACTCATTATATAGTAAATGAGAGAAAATGTCAAAATATCACGAAGCAGAGGCTTCTTCCCTGCTCTCGGCCATCTCTGATCCTGCACTTTTCCAGAGCCCATCCGACAATATCAAAAAAGCTGATTGCATTATTTTCTCTTTGATTCCAAATATCTTATAGGATAGTGAAAATGGGATAGGTTGAACAGAAAACTTCTTATACCATCTCATCATGCGGCAGTTCTTGCCAATGTGTATCAACACAGGCACCATGAGCGAATCACTGGTTTAGAGTAAATGAGCCCTGAGTTCTTCGCCGGAAAGGGACGAAAGGTAGGCCGGGGGCACGTCGAATACGGTGAAGCATCCTTTCTTCCCTTCTTTGGCAAAACGATAGAGGGCTCTTGCATAAGCAAGGACCACATGGGTGGTAAATTCAGGATTGGAGTCCAGCTTCAGACGATATTCCATCACATGGTCATGTTCTTTATGGACACCGGTCCTGCCGCTGCGGAATACAAATCCGCCGTGAGCCAGGCCACTGTGTTTTTCTTTCAGTTCTTCTTCGGAAATAAAATGAACAGTGGTATCGTAATCAGCAAAATAGTTGGGCATGGTTTTAATGGCATTTGCAATGGCATCTTTGTCAGCTCCATTTTCCGCCACCACATAGCATTCTCTTGTATGCATATCCCTGGTAGTAAGCACAGGATTTTCTCCATTTCTTACGGCTTCCAGAGCGCTTGCCACGGGGCAGGTGTACTGTTTACCGTCCTTGACACCGGGAACTCGGCGGATAGCATCGGAGTGGCCTTGAGAAACGCCGCGGCCCCAGAAGGTATAGTCTTTGCCGTCAGGCAGAATGACATGACCGAAGAGACGGGCCAGGGAGAAAAGACCGGGATCCCAGCCTACGGAAATCATGGCCGTTTTACCATGGGCCCTGGCTGCTTCATCTACCTTGGCAAAATGCTCGGAAATATGGGCATGGGTATCAAAAGTATCAATCACATTATAAAGGGATGCATAGGCCGGTGTCTGCTCAGGTAGATCCGTAGCAGAGCCGCCGGCAAGGATCAGAACATCTACCTTATCTTTCCACTTTTCCGCCTCTTTAGCAGATACAACGGGTACGCCGGAAGTATGAATCTTCACATCTGCCGGATTTCTTCTGGTAAATACCACGGCCAGTTCCATATCCGGATAATCTGCCAGTGCCGTTTCTATTCCTTTTCCAATATTGCCATATCCCATAATACCGATTCTGATTGCCATGATGAGGCTCCTTTCCCTGTGTATGAAATATATTGAAATTGCTTGATATACAGCATTATACCTTAAATACATAGCATAAATAAACTGCTTTGCAAATTCTGTATAGTACATTTCAAGTCGCAGATAGTTTCCCATTCCACATGACACTGCTGGAACCCATTCCAACAGGAAAATTATTGTAAAAAGTTTCCTGCAGAACATGACAATACTCATATTCATCGCAGCAGAAAACCTTTCACCGGTAGATTTGCCCTCTCTCTTCGAAATGACAGGAGCAGCGGGGCCCCATTTGTATTCATGGCAGCAAACAGCAGCCTTACGAGCAGCCAAAAAGCGGAGCCTTTAGGCTCCGCTTTTGTGAATCATTCTTTAGCTTTCAGATGTCTGATGCCTTTATCTGCTATATCATGGCGATACTGTACACCCTGCCAGTGGATTTTAGAAACTCCTTCGTAGGCTTTGGCTTTCGCTTCTTCCAGTGTGGGGGCCAGGGCCACCACATTCAGGACACGGCCGCCATTAACCAGGAATTTCCCGTTTTTCTTTACAGTGCCTGCATGGAATACGATACAGCCTGCCTTTTCTGCCTCATCTAGTCCGGAGATGATTTCGCCGGAGGAATGGGAGCCAGGATAGCCTTCGGAGGCCATGACTACGTCTACGGCACATCCTTTTTTCCATTTCACGTCTTCTTTTTTCAGATTTCCATGGACGCATTCCAGCATAACCTGTGCCAGGTCACCGTCAAAGAGGGGAAGCACCGCTTCCGTTTCAGGATCGCCGAAGCGGCAGTTGAATTCCACCACTTTCGGGCCTTCGTCGGTAATCATAAGGCCTGCATAAAGACAGCCTTTGAAGGGGTAGCCTTCTTTTTTCATGGCTGCCATGATGGGACGAAGGATTTTGACTTTCACTTCATCCATCATTTCATCGGTCATCACCGGGGCTGGTGCATAGGCACCCATGCCGCCGGTATTGGGACCTTTGTCATTATCGAAGATTCTCTTATGGTCCTGGGAGGAAACCATAGGTACCACATGGGTCCCGTCGCAGAAGCAGAGGACCGACGCTTCTTCCCCTTCCATAAATTCTTCGATGACTACAGACCGTCCGGCACCGCCGAAGCTGTGTCCTTCCAGCATGTCTTTTACGGTATCAATGGCTTCTTCTTCACTTTGGGCAATGATGACGCCCTTGCCTGCTGCCAGACCGTCCGCCTTGATGACAATAGGATATTTCCTGTTGTTTTTCAGGTATTCCACCGCCTTGTCTTCATCGGTAAATACCTCATAGGCTGCTGTAGGAATGTTGTATTTCTTCATCAGGTTCTTGGCAAATCCCTTGGATCCTTCGATACGGGCAGCTGCTTTAGAGGGGCCAAAGAAGGGCAGCCCCTGTGCTTCGAATTCGTCTGCCAGACCTTCAGTGAGAACCGTTTCCGGCCCTGCAACGGTGAGATCCACCTTCATCAATCTGGCAAAGTCCAGAATATCTTCATGGCCCTTCAAAGGAATCAGGTGTGCCACACTGCTCATGCCATCATTACCGGGGATGGCGTAGACTTCGGTGACAGAAGGACTCTGTGCCAGCCGCCAGAGCAGGGCATGTTCCCTGCCGCCGCTTCCAATGACTAATACCTTCATGGGAAAAACCTCTCTTAACTGTGACGGAAATGACGATGTCCGGTAAATACCATGGCAATGCCGTACTTATTGGCCATATCAATGGATTCCTGATCCCTGATGGAGCCGCCGGGCTGGATCACAGCGGTAACTCCGGCTTTGCCTGCTGCTTCAATGGTATCGCCGAAGGGGAAGAACGCATCAGAGCTCATGACAGAACCTTTTGCTTTTTCGCCGGCTTCTGCAATGGCGATATCCGCAGAACCTACACGGTTCATCTGGCCGGCACCTACGCCGTAGGTCACATCTTTGCCGGTGAGAACGATGGCGTTGGATTTCACATGCTTTACAATCTTCCATGCGAATTCCATGGCCTGCCATTCTTCTTCCGTAGGAGCTCTCTTAGTCACTACTTTGCAGTCTTTTCTTGTTTCTGCGCTGTTGTCCGGAGTCTGTACCAGAAGGCCGCCGGATACTTTATGAAGCTGCAGTTCTTCTTTGAAGGCTGCCGGTACTTCGATGAGACGGATATTTTTCTTTGTTTCCAGAATATCGAGAGCTTCCTGGCTGAATTTCGGAGCCATGACGACTTCGAAGAAAATAGGTTTCATGGCTTCTGCTGCTGCTTTGTCGCAGACCTGGTTCATGGCTACAATACCGCCGAAAGCAGATTTGCTGTCTGCGTTGAAGGCACGCTGGAAAGCATCCAGTGCATCTTTGCCAAGAGCTGCGCCGCAGGGATTGGTATGTTTAATAATAACGCAGGCCGGCTGGTCTTCGCCCCATTCGCATACCAGGTCCCAGGCTGCTTCCATGTCCACAATGTTGTTATAGGACAGTTCCTTGCCATGAAGCTGTTTAGCTGCAGCAATGCCGCCTTTGGCTTCCGGATCCTTATAGAATGCCGCTTTCTGATGCGGATTTTCACCGTAACGGAGATCCTGGAGCTTGACGAAGGCTTTGCAGTATACATCAGGCAGACCGTCTTTATCTCCGTCCACTTCCTTGGTGAGGTAGTCTGCAATGGCACAGTCATAGAGGCCGGTGTGAAGGAATGCTTTTCTGGACAGTTTCAGGCGGAAATCTTCATCCAGAGTATCATTCTTAATCCGTTCCAGGATTTCGCCGTACTGGGATGGATCCACTACAATGGTCACGTATTTGTAGTTCTTTGCTGCCGCACGAACCATGGAAGGACCGCCGATATCGATATTTTCAATGGCCTCTGCTCTGGTTACGTTCGGTTTGGCAATGGTTTCACGGAAAGGATAGAGGTTTACAGCCACCAGATCAATGCCTTTGATGCCGTGTTCCTTCATGGCTTTCACATGTTCCGGATTGTCACGGATGGCAAGAATGCCGCCGTGAATCTTGGGATGCAGTGTTTTCACACGGCCATCCATCATTTCCGGAAATCCGGTCACTTCGGAAACGGATTTTACCGGAATGCCTGCTGCTGCAATGGCCTTCATGGTACCGCCGGTGGAAATGATTTCCACACCCAATTCATGAAGTCCTTTTGCAAATTCTACGACCCCTGTCTTATCAGATACACTGATCAGGGCTCTTTTAACTGCCATATTTGACTCCCCCTTTGAAATAAAATTCTATCTATACAACACGCGTCTTATTTTTCAGGACGGCTGTGCATGCCGCTCACATGATGGCCTTCGATATGAAGCTGATCCGCGCAGAAGGCAGTGACCACTCTTACGTAAGCCGGATGTTCCTGCTGGAGAATCCGATCTGCCAGGGTGTCTTCGGTATCATCATCATACACCGGCACTGCCACCTGGGTAATGATAGGGCCATCGTCCAGTCCCGTCCCTACGAAATGGACGGTGCAGCCTGCCACCTTGACACCGGCTTCCACAGCCTGCCGCTGGGCATGGAGCCCGCGAAAGCTGGGAAGAAGGGCTGGATGAATATTGATAATCCGGTTTGGAAAAGCATGAATCAGGTTTTCCCCGCAGATCCTCATATATCCTGCCAGGCAGATGAGGTCGGGCTGATAGGATTTGGCCGCTTCCAGGATAGCATCGTTGAAAGCTGCCTTATTTTCAAAAGATTTCAGTTCCAGCACAGTGGAAGGAACGCCCCATCGCTCTGCCCTTTTCAGCACCTGGGCATCTGCATGGTCACAGATAACGCCTACTACAGTTCCATTCACTCTGCCGTCTATGGTGGCTTCATGGATAGCTTCCGCATTGGATCCTCTGCCCGATGCAAAAATCAGAATTCTCTTCTTACTCATTGAAAAGACCACCTGTCACAACTACATCCTGGTTTCCTTCCGTGATTTCGCCCACTTCATACACCGGTTCATGGATGGATTTCAGAATTTCCTTTGCTTTTTCTGCATTTTCCCTGTTCATGATAAGGAGCATGCCCAGGCCGCAGTTATAGGTGCGGTACATTTCCCTGGGTTCCACGCCGCCTTCTTTCATAAGGAAGGGGAAAATCGGAAGAAGCGGCCATTTTTCTGCGTCCAGCACAGCCCGGATGCCTTTGGGCAGCACTCTTGGAATATTGTCATAGAAACCGCCGCCGGTAATATGGACCATGCCATTCACTTTGGTCCCTTTCAGCACAGGAATCACAGGCTTTGGATAGAGACGGGTCGGTGTGAGAAGCACTTCGCCCAGAGGCTTATCCATATCTCCATACACCTTGTCCAAGGAAAGGCCGTTATCCTTAATAATACGGCGTACCAGGGAATAGCCATTGGAGTGAACGCCGGTGGAAGGAAGGCCCAGAATCACATCACCGGGAGCGATATCTTCACCGGTAATAAGGTCTTTTCTGTCGACAATGCCTACGGCAAAGCCAGCCACATCGTAGTCTCCTTTAGCATAGAAACCGGCCATTTCAGCTGTTTCGCCGCCGAGAAGGGCGCAGCCGGACTCAATGCACGCATTGGCTACGCCTTTCACGATTTCGGCCATCAGCTCCGGTTCCAGCTTGCCTGTAGCAATGTAATCCAGGAAGAAGAGCGGCCTTGCCCCCTGCACCAGAACATCATTGACGCTCATAGCTACGCAGTCCTGACCGATGGTATCGTGGATACCCATTTCAATAGCCAGACGCAGCTTGGTGCCAACGCCGTCAGTACCGGAGACAAGGATGGGGTCATCCGATAATTCATCCTTCAGACGGAAAAGACCGCCGAAGCCGCCGATATCCCCCATAACGCCACGGGTATAGGTAGCCTGCACTGATTTCTTAATCAGTTCCACTTCTCTTTCACCGGCGTCAATGTCTACGCCGGCTTCTGCATAGGTCAAGCCTTTTTTCATTTCGCTCATGGTTCCTCCCTATTCTTCATCTTCCATGCTGCCCAGCCCATTGTGGGGCACCTTTTCCGGATATACCCCATCGAAGCAGGCAAAGCACATATCCGATGCTTTAATCTCGGAAATCGATTCAGCCAGTCCTTCCTGGGACAGGTAATGAAGCGCATCGGCGCCAATCATTTTGCGGATTTCTTCCGTAGAATACTTGGCAGCAATCAGCTGCTTTCTTTCAGCAGTATCAATGCCGAAGAAGCAGGGATACCGTACTGGCGGCGAACTGATGCACAGCTTGATTTCCTTAGCTCCTGCATTTTTCAGAAGGTTGATGATAATACCGCTGGTGGTACCGCGGACGATGGAATCATCGACCAGAATAATGCGCTTGCCTTCCACATTCATGCGGATAGGATTCAGCTTCATGCGCACCGCTCTTTCGCGCTTTTTCTGTCCCGGCTGGATGAACGTGCGGCCCATGTATTTATTCTTCAAAAGCCCTTCTACGAAGGGTATGCCGGAAGCGGCAGAATAGCCCAGGGCTGCTACGTTGCCGGAATCCGGCACACTCATGACTACATCGCCGTCATAGTGTGTTTCTTCCCAAAGTTTCCTGCCCATATTGAGACGAGCCCGGTAAATATCCTGGCCGTTCATGATGGAATCGGGGCGGGCGAAATAGATGTATTCGAAGGAGCAGATGCCGTGACGATGACTGTCCACAGGGCAGTACATGGTGGAGCGAACGCCATTGTCATCAATGGTGACAATTTCACCGGGCAGTACATCCCTTACAAACTCTGCGTCAATGGCATCCAGCGCCGGTGTCTCCGAAGCCAGCACCCAGCCGTGTTCCGTTTTGCCCAGCACCAGGGGACGGTAGCCGAAGGGATCCCGGCAGCCGTAGATAGCCTGATTGGTGCAGGCTACAATGGCATAGGCGCCGTGGATTTCGTCCATAAGTTCCTTGAATTTTTCTTCTTCCGTAGCCCGGCGGCTCCTGGCCAGCAGTTTGATAATTACTTCGGTATCCATGGTGGTGGAGAAGGTGGAGCCTTCCAGAAGAAGACGCCGTCTCAGGTTCTTTGTATTCACCAGGTTCCCATTATGAGCCAGTGCCATGGGGCCGTCGATGCTGTCAGCCTGCAGAGGCTGCACATTGACTGGAATGGAGGAGCCTGTGGTGGAATAACGCACGTGGCCGATACCGATATGGCCTTCCTTCTCCGGCAGGTTATGGAATACTTCTGTCACCAGCCCCATGCCGCGGAAGGTTTCCATGGTTTTCCCGTCCGAAACAGTAATACCTGCACTTTCCTGGCCCCGGTGCTGCAGGGCAAAGATACCGTAGTAGGTTTCATGCACCGCAGACAGATCCCGGTCAAAAATACCAAACACTCCGCATTCTTCATGCGGCTTGTCATCATATACATCCATACTTTTATACATTACGGAATTCTCCTGACTTTCTTATACTTCAGACCTGTCGGTCTTATGGGGGCTTTTCCGCATGGGACAGATCCATGCCACCCCATTGAGGCATGGTCCTGTCCATTTCATAACCTTAGAACTTTTCACCAGTGAGAAGTTCGTAGGCTTCCTTGTAAATGGCAATGGTCTTGTCGATGATATCCTGGGGAACCGTATCTCCCGGATGAGCCTTCAGGTAATCACGGACAAACTGCTTGTCATAGGAAGGCTGGCCATGACCTGCTTCATAGCCCTTGGCCGGCCAGAAGCGGGAATTATCAGGAGTCAGCATTTCGTCGCCCAGCACGATATTTCCTTCTTCATCCAGGCCGAATTCAAATTTGGTATCCGCAATGATGATGCCTCTTTCCAGAGCATAATCAGCGCATTTGTTATAAAGAGCGAGGGTCAGTTCAGACAGTTTTTCCATGTATTCTCTTCCTTTTCCCGGGAAGAACTTGTTCACCCAGGCTTCCCCTTCTTCCATGGAAATATTCTGGTCATGTTCCCCTACCGGAGCTTTGGTGGAAGGAGTGAAAATCGGATGAGGCAGCTTCTGGCATTCCTTCAGTCCTTCCGGCAGCTGGATGCCGCAGACTTTGCCGTCTTTCTGATAGCCTTCCCAGCCGGAGCCGGTGATGTAGCCGCGGACAATGCATTCTACCGGAATCATGTTCAGCTTCATGGTCTTCATGGAACGGCCTTCAAATTCCTTTGTCTGGAAGAATTCAGGCATATCCTTTGTATCGATGGAAATCATATGGTTGGGAACGATGTCCTTTGTGAAATCAAACCAGAATTTGGACATGCGGTTCAGCACCACGCCCTTTTCAGGAATGGGGCACTTCAGAATATTATCGAAAGCAGAAATACGGTCGGTGCAGACCATCACAAGGCTGTCACCCAGATCGTAGAGTTCACGGACTTTACCGGATTTAAAAGGTTTATATTCTTTCATGATTCTTCTCCTTTAAAAAAATATCAGATTTATGTCTGCTGTTATGAAATAAAAAATGGAAATAATGATTCTTTATTTCCCCAGGGATGCCTGCAGCTTTTCATCCTTGGCATAGATTTCCTGTGCCGCTTTTTCACGGTAAGCCTTATACTTTTCGTAAAGAGCCTTATCGGAAACTGCACCGATTTCCACAGCCAGGAAAGCAGCATTCTTTGTGCCGTCAATAGCTACCGTAGCCACAGGGATACCGGAAGGCATCTGCACGATAGAAAACAGGGCATCCATACCGTCCAGTTTCGCACCGGAAAGAGGCACACCAATCACCGGTTTCAGCGTCAGACTGGCCACCACACCCGGAAGCGCAGCTGCCATACCGGCGCCGGCGATGAAAGCGCCAACGCCCTTCTTTTCCTCTGCTGCCACAAAATCAGCCAGTTTCTTCGGTGTTCTGTGTGCAGAAGCAATGGTTACATCATAGGTTACGCCAAAATCATCAAGAATAGCAAAGGCCTTCTTCATGACCGGTAAATCGGAATCACTGCCCATCACAATTCCAACATGCATTGTTCATTTCCTCCCTTTTCTGGGACCCTTCTCCCAAAAAAAATCTCCTTCTGCAGAAAAATGACCCGAAGTCATACAATTCCCGCAAAAGGAGTATTCATGCCATACAAATACAACGCTCCAGCAAAAAGAGAGGCAGTCGAACAGAAGATAAACTCTTCCTTTCTTACGCCTTCGGAAATAAAAATCCTTTCAGCAGACATGGCCGCTCCTCTCCCGTTTGAGATAAAAAAGCCTGCGCTTTCCATGCACAAGCCTGCAATACCCAACATCTAATTGCTCACGTTCCTTAATTATTCTAATATTTCCATTTTCCCTTGTCAATAAATTTTAATACCCCAAGGCCCTCATACCATAGGCTTTCCGTAATTATAACGGGGCCTTCAACTTTATTTTATCTTTTCTTATTTTTTACTATTTTTATTTTTATATAATAGCAATTCGCCATTGATTTGCAGTTTTTTTGAAAACAAATGAGCTGCCCTGCCCATCATAAGGGACCACCGGGAAGGGCCGCTCAATCATTCTCTTCTTTTATTCATAAAAACAGACATCATAAATGAACCGGCACTTTCCTAATGTCTATTCTTTTCATACTGATCCAGCACCTGGTTGAATTCTTCTTCTGTCAGTGCCTTCATGATGGAGCGGCGAAGAGCGGCCGCTTCCGGAAGGCCGTGAAAATAACGGCTGGCGTGAGCCCGCATTTCCCTGACTGCCACATGTTCTCCCTTTTCTTCTACCAAACCATGGAGATGCTCTCTGGCCATGGACAGGCGCATGGCATTGGTGGGCGGCGGCAGAATTTCACCTGTTTCCAGATATGTATTCACCGCCTTAAAGACCCAGGGATTCCCCCAAGCCGCCCGGCCTATAGCCACACCGGCACAGCCGGTCTCTTTCATCAGCCGATCCGCACTGGGCCCATCCACCACGTCGCCGTTTCCAAAGACAGGAATATGAACAGCCCTGACCACTTCGCCGATTTTTTCCCAGTCCGCATGACCGGTGTAGAAATCTTCCCTGGTCCGTCCATGGACGGTAATCGCCATGGCCCCTGCCTCCTCCACTGCTTCCGCCAGTTCTACGCAGTTTTCCGTCTCTCTGGACCAGCCCAGTCGCATTTTCACGGTCACCGGTATGTGGACCGCCTCTGCCATGGCCTTCACCACTTCGGCAGCAAGAGGGATATTCTTCATCAAAGCAGAGCCATCACCGTTTTTCACCACTTTCTGCATGGGACAGCCCATGTTGATATCGATGATATCGGCCCCTGCCTTTTCCATTTCCTTAGCCCCCAGGGCCATGATATCCGGCTCGCTGCCGAAAAGCTGAAGAGCCACCGGATGTTCTCCGGGGTCAATCTTCAGCATATCCCTTGTTTTTTCATTTTTATAATAGAGCCCTTTGGCACTCACCATTTCTGCAGTGGTCATGGCGGCGCCCATGCGTCGCGCAATGACCCGGTAAGCCAGGTCGCTCACGCCTGCCATGGGAGCCAGCACGGCCCATCCATCAAGCTCTATCTGTCCGATTTTCGGTTTCTGATACATTTTTTCCTCCTGTCATGCGAGTCTATTTTATCATAAAACAGAGAAAACAGGGACTTGAAATCTATCCGTCCTTTTCTCTTTTCTTGACTTAAAGTGAACTGGAAGAACTATAATAAAGAGAGATTCCATCCATAGCCCAATGTCCATGAAATCCGATTTCATGAAGAAATCAGCGCTTTTCCCAAGACTGTAGAAAGGAATAACAATGGCTTACACAATTTCAAAGGCTTCCGACCTCACCGGAATCAATCCCACCACCATCCGCTATTATGACAAGGAAGGCCTTCTCCCCGGGATACAACGTATGAACGGCATCCGTCTCTTTACTGATGAAGATATCAAGTGGCTTCATGTGCTGAGCTGCCTGAAAAATACGGGCATGCCCATCAGCCGTATCCGCGAATATGCCAGGCTGGCGGTTCTGGGCGATGAAAGCCTGAAAGAAAGGCAGGCCCTCATCATGGAACAGCGGCAGTTTGTAAAAGAGCAGATCGACCATCTCCTTTTCTATATGCAGGAGCTGGACTATAAGGAGTGGTATTACCAGAAAGCCCTAGCTCTCGGTTCAGAAAGCCAGGTCAATCCGGATGACTATGAGAAGGAAACGGGAAAGAAAAAGCCGGCCCTCTTATAAAAAAAGACCGTGAAAAAATGGTTTCTATTTTTCCACGGTCTTTTTTTGCAGCAGTACGGTGAACGGCCTTACTGCTATTTATTTTGCTTCATAATTTCTAAGAAATGTTTTAATAAATTTCACCGGCATATCCAGCTTGTCTACCGGCATTTTCTCATCCACCTGGTGTGCTTCGCCCCAGCGGTTTGTCCTGACCCGTCCGGTGAAACGGTAGATGTGATCGCAGACATCCGCATAATTTCTGGAGTCTGTAGCCCCCAGCATGAGGTTCGGTGCAATCACCGTATCTTTGCCATAGACTTCATGAATGGTCCTGGAAAGAAGATGGAACATTTCTCCTTTCACCTCTCCTGCGGGGTGAGGATTTTCCGCGAAGGAAGCCTTCACCTTCACTCCGTCGGGCATGATAGATTCCAGATACCGGGTAACGGAATCCACCGTATCCCCCTGAAGGATGCGGACACTCATGGTAGCCTCTGCATGAGAAGGAAGCACATTGGCCTGGCTGCTTCCCTCTGCCATGGTAACGGCAAAGGTGGTATGAAGGAGAGCATCCAGAATTCTGTCGTTTCCAGCCAGCCTGACTAGTTTCTTCCAGTTCTTCTTCGGATGACCTGCGATGGATTTCAGGGGCTCTTCCTGAAGAGGCACCACCGCTTTCAAATGGGCTTTCACCAGAGGAGTGAGTCTGTAGGGCATGGGATGCGCTTCTACAGCAGCCATTGCCCTTGCCACATCGCCAAGCACAGTGCCCCGGCCGGGCTTGCTGGCATGACCGCCGGCTCCGTCTTTGTAAAGCACAAATTCGTTGGGTGCCTTTTCCGCCATACCCACCAGGGCCAGCGGCGGCTCTCCCTCCCTTCCTTCCTCCACATTGCCCCCTTCATCGAACAGGCAGGCCAGATGGATGCCCTGTTCCTTCAGGTAGGCAGCGGTCAGAACCGATCCTTTTTTATCCGGCGTGCACTGGACTTCCTCATTGTGTCCGAAGGAAAGATAAATATCAAAATCCGGTGCAAAGCCCTCTTCCAGAAGTTCTTCTACCGCATCCATTTCTGCAGTCAGCACGGATTTACAGTCTTCGGCACCCCTTCCCCAGAGGCATCCTTCATCCACTTCTCCTCCAAAGGGCGGATGGCTCCACTGCTCTTCATGAATGGCAGGCACCACGTCCTGGTGAGCCATGAAAAGAACAGGCTCTTTCTTCGGATTTTCCGATTTCCAGTGGAAAAGAAGACTTGCCTTTCCGATTCTGGTAAGAGACAACTTTTCAAAAATCAAAGGCCAGGCCTCCTGCATATACTGATGGAGCCGGTCAAACTGGGACCAGTCGGTGTTTTCATCATTCACCGACGAAACGGTAGGAATCTTAACTACCCCCTGCAGATGGGACATATATTTTTCTTCTGTATCCATCATAACCTCCCTGTCCATGATGAAGAGGGGAGAGCATCTTCACTCTCCCCTCTATAATATAATACATATATATTACGAAATCATTTACCTGCATCCTTCAACTGATCGAAGAGATTCCGGTGATACCATTTTTCGGAAATCTTCTGCAGTGTACCATCTTTGGACAATTTTTCCAGAGCTGCTTCGATTTCATCAGCCAGCTTCTGTTCATTCTTATTGACAATGACCACGGTTTCATTCACTTTGATAGGCTTGTCCAAAGCCACGATTTCAAAATTCATCGCTTTGGCAATATCTTCAACGCCCAGATTGTTCGGGTAAACCAGGGCATCGTACTGACCGTTCTTCAGAGACGTAATCCGTTCTGCCGGAGTGAGACCGTCCTGGATAGGAACTTCCTTCATGATATTGTCATGCGCTGCATTCCAGTCAGTGAGGACTTTATAAATACCGCCGTTAGGTGTATTGGGCACCAGTTTGCCGCCGCCTTTGATGACATCTTCCAGGCTGTGGTACTTCTGTGCATTATCCTTGGACATGTAAACCATGACAGAGGATACACCGATAGGCGTCTTCGGAACAATATAGTCCTTTTCACGGCGCGGCGTACGGTAATAACCGCCGGAAGCCACCTTGGCATCACCGGACTCCATCATCACATCCTGGGTTTCCGGTGGAACGGCCTGGATATCCAAATGGTAATCTTTCAGGTTTTTATTCACTTCCTGCCAGATGTCGTATTCATAGCCCTGGAGCTTGCCATTTTCATCGGCCCAGGAAAGCGGACGTTCTGTACTGGAAAGCACCAGCTTCACAGAAGTTTTCCCATCAGCGGCAGCTGCCTTGGAAGAAGCAGCCTTCTGGTCACCGCCGCAGCCTGCAAAAACACCTGCTGCCAGAAGAGAAGCCAGTGCTACTGATGCCATTTTTACAGCTTTTCTCATAACAATTTCCCCCTTAGAATGATTTCAACCAAAACAAAAAGCCTCCCATCCTTTTCAGGACGGGAGACCCGTGATTCCACCTAAATTCATATATCCGTCGCCGGACATACCTTCGTGAGTTCTATCAAACCCCCGCTCTGTATCGGGAGCTCCCGGGAAAACCTACTCACCTTCAGCTTTCCAAACTCTGAAATGCACTTCACCACCCTATCCGTATCCGCTTACACCCTCCGGACTCGCTCTGCCGTTTTCAGCCTGGCTACTCTTTTCTTCATCGTTTTCTATTGATACGTCTACAGTATCATGGATAAAGGCTGTTGTCAAGAGGTTCCGACACCGGCGAAACCGGGGTTCAGTCGGACAGCAGGCCGCGGGCAGCCGATAGCTGTCTTCTATCCTCCCAGTCCTTGTTTCACAATCCACCGGTCTATTATGTCTGCGATTTCCTCATTATTTTTATCTTCAAAGAGGAAATGGGTATTTCCATAAATACCTATATCTGGCAGGTGAAGGACCTTTGCATCACCGCCATGGCGG
>ULNV01010427.1_pt1 | contig 18471 bp, 20 predicted proteins | sample 1952011 | NCBI WGS metagenome assembly ULNV01 (sample SAMEA4835586, study PRJEB28245) | human gut metagenome | biome: gut microbiome; material: fecal sample | place: Denmark | collected 2008
ATGACTATTTAGATTTGTGTGCATTAGCAAATATAAGTGATGTTATGGATATGCGTTCATTTGAAACAAGATATATTACAAATCTTGGATTACTCAATATTACAAATAAATGTTTTCAGGCACTTATTAAAGCACAAGATTATAGTATGAATGGTAAAGTTAATATTCATAATATCCAATGGTATATAACACCTATTTTGAACGGAATGATACGTATCGGTTCAAGTGATGAAAAGGAATTATTATTTAGAGCTTTTATTGAAAAAGATGAGTTCTTTGAATATAAAAAAAGAGCCACAAAGAATAAACCAGCAGAAACAATTCAGGAAAGCATTTATGATAGAGCTGCTAGACTTTGTAAAAATGCAAAATCACGACAAGATAAAATGAAAGAAAAAGGCGTAAAAGCCATTTCAGAAGTTGTAGATAATCTTCCAATTGATGATAAAGTTATTATGGTTGATGTATCTGACTTACTTGATAGTGGATTAACTGGTGTTGTAGCAATTAAAATTGCAGAGCAATATAATAAACCTTGCATTCTGCTAAAGAAACATTTTGATAAAAAGACAAAAACAACTGTATTTGGTGGTAGTGCAAGAAATATTGATAATAGTCCAATTGATAGTTTTAAAGATATTGTTAATTCAACAGGATTCATTAATGGTAAAGGTCATGCAAATGCTTTTGGTATTGTAGATTTACCAGTTGATGATAAAGAAAAAGCAATTAATATGATGAACAGTATCCTTAGAGATACTGAATATGATTCTACATATCGTGTAGATTTTATCTTAGACATTAATCATGTCACAATCCCTTTAATTATTAAGTTATCACAGTTTGAAGATATTATTTGTCAAGGAATTGATGAACCTATGCTTGCAATAGAGAATATATCATTGACAAGAGATTGTTTTGAAGTATTTGGCAAGAACGAAGATACTATCAGTTTTATGATGAATGATATTAAATACATTCAGTTCAAATGTAAAGAAGGCAATCAGTTATATGATTTTCTTCAAAACGCATGGGATGATAACGATAGTATTACATTTAATATTGTTGGGGAACCTTCAATAAACGAATATAACGGCATTAGAACACCACAGATTATTATCGAAGATGTAGCTGTTATTAGTACAAATAGTAACGATGAGGACGATGATTGGTAGGAGGTGACAAACTATAAATAGTCAAGTGTTTTTTGAAAAACATTTGTGACCTAAAAATGGGTAATTTTAACAGACCATCTGAAAATATCGTATTTCAGATGGAACAGATAAATATATGTAAGGTAGATATTAGCGTAGTTTCTGAGCGTTAAAGTCTACATCCTGCCTCTCCAATGCATAGATGACTCTAATCAGTTTCTTTGCTACGTGAGTAATCGCTACCCTGTGTTTCTTGCCTTCTGCACGTTTCTTTTCATAATAAGTTGCAAAGGTTAAGTCAAAACGTATTAAGGGTAAGCAGGCGTTAAGAAGAACGTAACGGAGTTGTGAAGAACCGTGTTTTACCATTCGTCCACCGTGGGATTCTGTTCCAGAATCGTTTATTCCGGGTTCAATTCCGGCAAATGCAAGCATCTGACCGGGATTGGAAAAGTTGGATATATCACCGTATTCAGCGTAAATAACAGCGGATGAAATGGGACCAATACCAGGGATAGACATATAGTGAGGATGTACTTCTTCGATAAGTTTAATAATCTCAGTTTCCAAAGTGTTTATTTCATCGGAAAGAGATTTGTATAGTGTCAATAAAGTGTTTAATTCTAAATCGAATATAGAATTATTGACACCGACAGTGTTAGCAGCAAGCTCTTTAAGACGAAGGAACTGCTGGATAGAAAACTTACCTCTGGAAATACAGCGGAGTTTATCGTAGGAAGCAGAGTTCATACGAGCCATTTTTTCAGCGGAGCCGTAGTTTTCAAGAAGATACAAAGCTGTTTTAGAAAGCCGTTCATTGAAGAATGGTTTAAATTCCGGAAAGGTATGGTCTAAAACATTAGTTATCTTAACAAGATAAAAAGAACGCTGACGAATTAGCCTGTCACGCAAACGAGTTAGTGACTTTAGGGAATAAGCGTGGTAAAATCCTTTTGAATGGGGTTTGTACTCAACGGTAATTAACCACCGGGCTATTGATTCGCAGTCAACAGAATCGGTTTTGGTTCGCCTTAAAGTTGTAGACTTTTTGTATTCCTTGATGAGAACTGGATTAACTTCCATGAAGCTGTGGTGGGCATTCTCAAGGAAGAGTTCAAGATTGAGGGCATAATGGGCAGTTGATTCAAACCCTATTTTTATATCCTCAGGATTGGAGAGAGAATTAAGAGCAGTAAGCAGTTGTTCAAAGCCATCTTTGTCATTAGTGATGGTAAATTTAGAAATAATCTGCTGGTCGGCTGCAGAAATGATGCAGCAATCATGTTTGTACTTGGAAATATCAATTCCAACAAAGTACATGGGCATAGAAAAAACCTCCTGAATAAATATTTTAGCACTGTTGTCTTCCACAGAGAATTCGGCTGTGTAATCACGTAAATAAAAACGTCGAGCGTTAACAAACTAATTACCAGTAATAGACGAAAAGCTGTGGTCTGAGTCACCTCCGAACAGTCAAAGCTGTAAAGCTATAGGTACAGATCCACAGTGCTTTAAGTATTATAATGGAGTATTCAATAAAACCCAAGAGTTTGGGAGAAAGGAGAATAATCCATTACCCTCAAAAGAGGATAATTGGATTATACGTGAGTTATGTATAGTTCATTACATAACCATACATATTATTCATTACTTGATGGATATGGTAGTCCAAAAGAAATGTTGGATAGAGCAAAAGAAATAGGGTTAAAGGCATTTGCTATAACTGAACACGGAAATGTATATTCTCATATTTATTTTGACTTAATTAAAAAAGACTATCCAGATATTAAAATGATATATGGATGTGAGTTATACGAATGTGAAGATATCACTGTTAAGGATAAAGACAATAAATATTTTCATTTGATTTGTTTGATAAGAAATGAGCAAGGCAGAAAAGACTTAAATAAAGTTATTACAAAAAGTAACTTTGAAGGGTTTTATTTTAAACCACGATGCACAGTAGAAGATATTAAACCCTATGCTGATAATTTTGTTATTTCTTCTGCTTGTTTAGCAAGCAAGTTAGCGAGAGAGTCAGATTTTGAAAAGTGTATTGAATATGTTAATGAATATAAAGAAGCTTTTCCTCATTTCTTCCTTGAGATGCAGTCGCATTCTCATCAAGATCAGTGTTCATATAATCAGAAAATCTTAGAACTTTCAAAAAGAACAAATACCCCATTTATCATTACAACAGATAGTCATGCACCTAAAAAAGAAGATTTGTATTATCAGGACAAGCTTATTCAGATTGGTAGAAAAAGTAGCAACAACGACAAAAATGCTATCGAAAATAGTGAGGTATATGAAGGTTGCTATATGCAATCTGAAGATGAAATTCATGAAATTATGGATAGTCAGATTGGATATGAAAATGTATGTCTTGGATTGGAGAATACTAATAAGGTAGCAGATTTAATTGAAAATGTAGATATGCCATTTCAGAAACCACAGTTACCTACATTCCCATTACCTGATGGATATAGAGATAACAATGAATTTTTATGGCATTTAGTTAGACAAGGTTGGAAAGATAGAGGATATGACAATCTTAGCGAAGATGAACAGCAAGTAAGAAGAACTAGGTTGAACTACGAAATGGGTATTATTCATTCGATGGGGTTCGATGGTTATTTCTTGTTTGTATGGGACTTTATTAAGGCTGCTGAGAAACTTGGAATTGAAGTTGGTAAGGGAAGAGGAAGTGCAGCAGGTTCTTTAGTTTGCTATTGTTGTCATATCACGGATATTGATCCGATTAAATATGGACTCATTTTTGAGAGATTCTTAAATCCTGAACGAGTAGGACTCCCAGATATTGATACAGATGTTGGTAACAGAGATGCAATCATTGATTACCTTGTAGACAAATATGGAGAAGAAAGAGTATGCCAGATTATTAACTACTCGTATATTACTCCAACAGTTGCAATTACTGACGTTGGTAAGATCCTTGGATTTCCATATAATCAGATGCAAAAACTTTCACAGAAATTTACATTCGATAAATGGGATGACTGTATGAAAGCAAATCCAAATTTACTCGCAGACAATCCACAATATGCTGATTTGTTTGATATTGCAAAGCATTTAAGTGGTCGTGTTAAAACAGTTTCTATTCATGCTGGTGGTGTTGGAATCGTTGATACAACAATTAATGACTATATGCCAATGAAAATAGGAACTAAGGGCGAGCATGTAATTCAAGTTGATAAACATTATGTAGAAGACATTGGAATTGTAAAGTTTGACCTTCTTGGAGTAGCAACACTTAATCTTGTGAAGGAAATTAAGGATGATTTACACTTAGATCCTTGGGATTATGATATCAATAATCCAGAATTTGAGAATGACAGACCTACATATGAATTATTAGCAAGTGGTAAGACTAATGGTGTATTCCAGGTTGAATCAGCAGGAATGAAAGATTTGCTTATTCGGTTAAAACCAAAACTTGAACAACTGGACTTTGAGGTTATATCTGTCATCTTGGCATTATATAGACCTGATAGTATGGGAGCACTTGACGAGTATGTTGAAATGGCAACAGGTGGAAGTAGACCACCATCAATTCATCCAGATATGGATGAAATTTTAAAAGACACAAATTACTGTATGATTTATCAGGAACAGCTTCTTGATATTGTTAAAAAGTTTGGTGGAAGAACATACGGTGGTGCTGACTTATTCCGTAAGGCGATTGGAAAAAAGATAGTTGAATTAGTACAGAAAGAGTCAGAAATTCTTCGTGGTGAAATTGTAGCAAACGGATATTCTAAAGAAATTGCTGATAAAATTGCGAATGAACTATCACAAAAAGGCGGTTATCTATTCAATAAATCGCATTCATACAGTTACGCAGTTCTTTGTTTCGAGACAGCTTGGTTCAAAGCTCATTACCCAACTTACTTTTTCAAAGCATTATTCAATCAGAATAAAGATAAAGCAGGTGCAATTAATAAGTATATTCTTGATGCAAGGTATTTTAATGTGGATATTATGCCACCGAATATCAATCATTCTGGAATGAATTTCACAGTTGATAAAGATAAGGTTCTTTTTGGATTATCTGCTATTGGTGGAATTGGTGAATCACTCTCTAAGCAAATTATCGAAGAAAGAGAGAATAATGGTATATACAAATCGTTTAATGATTTGATTCAGAGACTTTCTTTAGGTAAGGCATCTGTTATTGCACTGATAAAATCTGGTACAATTCCTTGTAAAAATAAGCGTGAAAAACTTATATCATATCTTAAATCAGAGTATCAACCATTAAAATTCTCAGAAGTTCAATCATTGCCTACCTATAAGAAACTCGAAGAAGATTGGAACATTAACTTAAAGAAGTACGTGATTCCTTCATCTGGAAAACGAATTATATATGACAAGGAAGCACTACTTACTGAATATAACAGATTGAAAAAGATACAGTTTGAAGAAAATCAGAAGGTAAGATTCCAAAAGTACATAGATGATAACAAAAAATATCTTGAAGACGAACAGTTTTGGGAATTCCAAACATTACAAGTATTTATCAATGATAATCCATTTGATGCAGCTTATACATTCTTGACACCATTTGAGGATGTGTCTGATGGTGAGAAATGTACTTTAGTTGGAATTATAGCAAAGGTTCAAAAGAAGAAAGATAAGAATGGTAAGCAATTCGCATATATAAATATCTATTCAAGTTTTGGACTTGTTGAAGGAATTGTATGGCATAGTCAATTAAAGGAATATGAAGATTTAGTAAAAAAAGGACAGCAAGTAGCAATTCTTTGTAAGAAAGATAGCGAAGAAAAGGTAATTGTAGAAAAATTCAAGCCATATAGCAAATGGCTTGAATATGTGAGAAAGAAAGGAGTATCAGTCTAAATTGGATGAAGATGAGATTTATAAATTCACAGCAATAATTACATATGAGCAATATTACTCGGATGATTCAACGTGGGGTGTGTTTGGATTTTCAACAAAAGATGATATTCCATTCTTTACAAAACCTACAAAAACATTCGATCCGTTTGGTGATAATAATTCTGCAAATGATACTGATGATAAAAAAATGAGTAAGCTGGCAGGAAAAATGCAACATTTAGTTGTGGGTGGAGAATATGTGGTTAAGGCGAAATATAAAAAAGATAAAAAATATGGCGATCAATATACACCGATTGCCATATACGCCATTATTCCACAAAGCAGAGAAACACAGCTATTATTTTTGAAGTCAATGATTCCTGAATGGATGGCAGATAATTTAATAAACGCATATCCAAATGTAGTTAATGATGTAGCGAATGGTACATTAAAAACTATTGATTACAATCTTGTAAAAGGTGTTAGAGAAATTACTTGGAATAAAATCAAGGAAAAAATCATCAATAATTATCTCATTTCTGACATTATCTCAATGTTAAAACCAATTGGTGTCACCTATGCAATGATTAAAAAATTGCTTTCAGAAGAACCAAATCCAGTGTTATTAAAGCAAGAATTAGAAAAAAATCCATACATTATGACAAAAATTGATGGGATTGGGTTTCGTAAATGTGATGATTTAGCACTGAAATTAAAACCTGAACTGATTGATTCTACACAAAGACTTGTAGCTTTTATCCAATACTATTTCAAAGACTTAGGAGAAAGTAAGGGACATACATGGTGTTCTGAAAAGATTTTAAGAGCAGCCATAAGTAATAATATATACGAGTGTTGCAATAAGGTTGATTGGCTATTAGAAAACAATGACTTTCTTCATATTGATAATGGTCGAATTGGTCTGAAATATTATTACGACATTGAGATGCAGATTTATCATTTGATTCTGAATAAATCTCAAATTGAAACAACAATCAATATTTCTGATGAAGCGATTGATAAAGCAATTAAACATGCGGAAGAAGAGCAAGGATTTGATTATGTAGTAGAGCAGTTAGACACGATTCATAAGAGCTTACATAGAACTGTTAGTTTGATAACTGGAAAAGCAGGAACTGGTAAAACGTCAATAATGCGAGCAATTGTTAAAGCTTATATGGAGAATAATTATATGATGACAGCTTCAGCACTTTCAGCAATGGCAGCTCAAAGAATTACAGAAGCAACAGAATTCCCTGCAATGACTATCCATAGAACACTTGGATGTCAGGGGTTAAATGATTTTACATATAATAAGGACAATCATTTGATTACAGATGTTGCATTTCTCGATGAGGGAAGTATGGTTAATGCCAGTTTATTTTTACATTGGCTTGAAGCAATCGGAGATAATACAAGAATTATTATTTCAGGAGATCATAAGCAGTTACCACCTATCGGATTTGGTAATGTGTTCTCAGATTTGATTGAAATGTTTGATGAATCAGTTGTAAGCAAGTTAGTGAAACCTATGAGACAGGCTGAAAAATCAGGTATTCTTGTTGATGCAAATAAGATTCGTGAGAATATAAATCCTATATCTGAGAAGTTACAGCCACGAATTATTCATGGTGAGTTACAGGATATGTATTATATGTTCCGCACAAATCGACAGTCATTATTTAATATTGCTATTAAGACATTCATCAAATCTGTTAAATCAGATGGAATAGACAATGTGGTTATTGCAGTACCTCGTAGAAAAGATTGTTTGAATAGCACCAATGAAATTAACAAGGTTATTCAAAATGAATTACTTGGTGATGTTTTAGAGAGTATTGAAGGTTTTGATACAACTTTCAAACTTGGTGCAAAAGTCATGCAAACAGTTAATGATTATGACAAAAATGTATTTAATGGCGAGATTGGTTATGTGACAAAAATCAGTGAAAGATATGATGGTAAGAAAAAAGAAGAGTATTGTGAAGTAACTTACACTGATATTTTTGGAAAAGACAAAATCATTGAATACACAAAGAAAGAGTTAGCTGCCTTGGATCTTGCTTATGCTATGACAGTACATAAATTACAGGGTGCTGGTCGAAAGACAGTAATTGGTATTATTGATAATACACATCATCAGCTTCTTGATAACTGTATGCTTTATACATTGTTGACCAGAGCAAAGAAGAGATGTTTGTTATTAGCTGAACCAGAGGCATTTTTACAATGTATTAGGACAAGTCACAATAATAGAAATACTTGGATGATGTTAGAAACAGAGAATAATACAGCAGAATAGTAATTTGGGTTTCTGAAACGCCCTATTTATGGGCATTCCAGAAACCCAAAAAGCCAAGGAAAGACGGATTTCTTTTTAACACAATATATAGTGTATATATAACATAAAAACATACTATATGTTGTACACTGAAACAATAAAAATAACAAAATAGGAGGATTTATGAGTTCAAGAGATAATTCATATGCAAATACAGACAAAAAGACATTGTTTTTATCTGATTATGTAGACAACGAATCTATTGGTAAATTAACATGGAGCATTTTACAACAGATTCGAGAAGATGATGAGAAAGATGAGAAAGAAAAAGATTATAAGCGTGAACCAATTAAACTATACATCAACTCGTATGGTGGATCTATTTATGATATGTGGGGATTAATTGATGTCATTCTTAATAGCAAAACTCCAATATATACATATTGTACAGGATGTGCAATGAGTGCAGCTTTTGAGATTTTCTTAGCAGGACATAAAAGATTTTGCTACAAACATTCAACATTTATGTACCATCAGATGAGTTATTGGAAAAGTGGTAAATATCAGGATTTAGTAGAAGACAGAGAAGAAATGGACTGGCTGAATAAAAAGAGTGAAGAATATGTAATCGACAGAACAAATCTTATAAAAGATGATATTAAGGAGATTCGTGAAAAGAAGAAAGATTTCTATATTCATTCTGATGAGGCAATCAAGTACGGAATTGTCGATGAAGTTTTGTAAAGAATAATAGAAAATATTGAGGTGTTGAATATGGTTTATGGAGTATTTGGCGGTTGTTATAGTGACTGGTATGTAGTCGGATATTTCACCAATCGTCAAGATGCAGAAAAATATTGCTGTGTATGTGGTAATGGTGATTATTATGTAAAGCCATTAAAAGATTTAACTGATGAAAAAGATTTGTCAAAAGTATCTTTAAAATATTGTCATGAAGTTTTATTTGATTGTAAAGATGATGAAAACAGATGGGTTATGAGAGAAGAACCTGAAAGGTACAATTGCTATATTGATAATGATTTAAGATGTAATAGCGTAAGACAAGGAACGTTGTATAGGAATAATTGGGTGTGCTTTAGTATAAATATTGATCACGATAACAGAAAATTAGCAGAAAAAATTGCTCAAGACTATTTAGCTGAACTTCGTTCTTATGGAGATGGAAAAATTTATGAAAAGAATATTGAATTGATGAATGATAAATTCGCAGCACCATTCAAGGAAAAAGAGAAAATAAGAAAAGAAGAAGAAATTAGACAAAAAGAACTTGCAGAATTAGAAAGATTAAAGGCTAAGTATGATGCATAATAAACGACAGTTTCTTTGGAAGATTGGAGGTAATAAATGAGAGTAGCATTAACAGGTCATAGACCTCAGAGATTAGGATTACCAGACGATGAATTAGATCTTAAATGGGCAAAAATAGGTCATTGGATATTTAATCAGATTTTAGATGTTTCTGATGTGTATTGTGGAATGGCTAATGGTTCAGATATTTTAATTGGTCTAAATACTTGTGTGATAAAAGAAAGTTATAGAAGTATTTCTAAAGAATTTGAAAAGAACAGAGATTTAAAATTACACTGTATTTTACCTTGCAAAGATTATAATTCATCAAATAAATATTACAGCAAGCTCAAAAACGAAGCTGATGAATGGATTGAATTAGCTGATAAATTCTATAAAGGTTGTGACAATGTGAGAGATCAATATATGGTTGATCATTGTGATGTACTTCTTGCAATTTGGGATGGCAATAAATCTGGTGGTGTTTGGTCAACAATTCGTAAAGCACAGAAAGCAGGTAAGAAGATTATTTACTGTCCAAAAGAGATTTTAGAAGGAGAATAATATAGTAGCAAGAATCCATTATTTCTTGTGAAGAGATTAAAAGAAAAAATAGGAGAATTAAAATGAAAACAGTTTTTAACTGGTTTGGTGATGATTGGAAGAGAGTAAAGAATCATTGTAGAACCACGGATAATAAAGATTTTACAGAGAACGAAGCAACAGATACTTTTAAAAAGAAGTTGCTTATATCTGAACATTCGCCAATTAGATTACTTGAATTTGATTGGTCATGGAAAAGTATTTATTATTGGCTGAGTACAGAATGGTCAAGACATAAATTTGAAAAATTTATTAGTTCGCAAAGAGATGATAGATTGGTTGATGATACTCCACGAGGAAAGAAACCACAAGATGCATTGGTAAATTTTGATGGATATGCTAATGAACAGAATCTTATTGACTCATGGAGAAAAAGATTATGTGGAAATGCTACACCTGAAGCGATTGAATTAGCAGAAGATTTTAAGATTGAACTACATAAAACTCATCCATTAGAATCAGATGTTTTAGTGCCTAATTGCATTTATAGGGCAGGGTGTCCTGAGTTTGGTTGCTGTGGTAAGATTACTGAATTTATAAAATGGGCAAGGGATAATAGCAAGGAAATTAATTGGCTTAATATTCAAAATAGGTATGATTTATACAATGAATGGTTTTATTCAACACATGATTAAATGTTCATTTCTTTGCATGAAAGGAGGACATGGGATGAGATTGATATTAATTGAACTGATGATAAAAGACAGAAACTATGCAGAAAAGAACGGTTTTATGGATATGTTTTATGAACGTCAGCACTTGATTGATGTAATTAAAAAGCAACCAACTGCCTATAATGTGGACAACGTTATAGAACAATTAAAAAGACGACACGGAATTGTGAGCAGTTGCAGCATAGATTATGCAGAAGGATTAAAAGATGCATATGAAAGAGCAATTAATGTTGTGAGATTAGAAATAAATAAGGAAGGTGATTAATATTAGAAATCCAGCACGTATAGATAAATTTACAGCAGAATTAAATAGAATATGGAAGAAATATTTTCCTGATTGGAGATACGGACAACTTATGATGAATTTTCTTGGATGGGTATCTTGCGACAAGAAAATTGATCCGTTTTTCATTGAGGAAAATAAGATGCTTACATATTTAAAAGAATATTGTGGAGAGGAAGTGGATGATGAAAACAGTAATTAGTTTATTTAAACAGATACAATCTACGAGCAGTTTAAATGAGAAGAAAATGATTATCAATGACAATAAAGATAATGAATTATTCAAGAAATGTTTAAAATTTCTATGTGATTCTAATATACAAACTGGTTTGTCTACCAAGAAAATTTCTAAGAAAGTTCATCCATCAAATTATATTTTGGCAGAATTTGAAGATGTTATACAATATTTGAAAACTAATAATACAGGAACAGATTATGATATTTCAATGATACAAAGTTTTATCAATGAGCAACCTAAAGAATATCGTAGTTTTTACATAGACTTAATTACAAAGAAATTTCGTCTTGGATGTGATAAGAAAGTCGTCAATAGTGTTATTCCTGGCTTAATCCCATCTTGGGACGTACAGCAGGCTTATCCTATATCAGAAAAGAATGAACCAAAAGACGGTGAATGGTTTGCTTTATCCCAGAAACTCAATGGTAATAACTGCGCATATTATAAAGGACAGTTAGTTAGCCGACAGGGTAAACCATTTACAGGTCTTGACCATATTATTAAAGATATTGAACAATTACCTAAACATGAAAATTATATGTTTAATGGTGAACTAATTCGTAAAAACTATGATAATCTTTCTGACAATGACAACTTCCAAATTGGAACTGGTATTATCAATTCTGATGAATCTGACAAGTCTTGTATTAAATTCGTAATCTATGAATGTATTCCAAATGAAGAATTTGAAAATGGCGAGAGCAAATTAAAATATAAAGCTCGTAGAGAACAAATTTTAAATCCACTAATATCAGCGATTTCTCGCTTAAATACAGATAATCTTGAAGTTGTTCCTATTATATATGAAGGAACTGATAAATCAGTTATTCCATTATTACTTGATAAAGCAGATAAAGACGGTTGGGAAGGTCTTATGCTTAATAAGGATACTAAATGGAAGAATAAGCGCAACAACGGGATTCTTAAAATCAAGTCATTTAAGCATTCTGATATTCGATGTACTGAAATTATTGAGGGCGATGGTAAATATAAAGGTACATTGGGATTAATTAAATGTGATTATAAAGGGAATGATCTTGGTGTAGGATCTGGATTTACAGATAAGCAGCGAGATTATTATTGGAATAATCCTGATGAGATTATAGGAAAAATTGTGCAAATTAAATTCAAAGCAGAAACTAAAAATAAAGATGGTGGAATTTCAGTTCAGTTCCCTATTTTCGAAATTGTGAGAACCGATAAAACAGAACCATCTTACAACTAATTGAAAGGAGGAGACATGAGCAAATTAAAAGATAAAATGTCAGGCAATATCTTACTAATCATTGGATTTATTATCATTATAATACTTGCATATGCTATAAGTTGGATTGCAACTTGTGGCATCATCAAACTTATTACATTATGTTTTGGGTGGACATTTAGATGGTCTGTGTCCACAGGCATTTGGTTAGCGTTGATTTTGGCAAGAACAGTTTTCAAACCATCGAGCCAGTAAAGGAGGAATTTTATTTTTATACGAAAGTTAAAAGAAATATTAAAACGAGACACATTTTATTGTGTAATGTTGATGATTGCAATTATTCTACTGATTGTAAATATTATTATTTTACATCATGTGGACAAAGCAGTAGATCAAACATATAACAAATCGTCAAAAGAAGTCGATCTTATCATTGAAGATCCAAATAATGACATTCAACCAATTCTTATTTATTCAAATCCAGTATCGGATTATGAAGTATCTAATGAGCCAAGAATTATCGAAATAGAAGATTATGGCATTTCTGAAATTAAAATTGAAGAAACAATCGAAACAGAAATCATAAATGATATTCCAACCACAATTGAAAAAGAGAATATAGAAATAACATATAACTCAGATAGTGTACTGACAGCTTCTAAAGGTGTGAATTATTACAATGGGAATAAAGAAACATATTATAACTTAGATATGTCAGGTTGTGTATCTATTATGAGAAATATGGGGAACACTGATGAATATTGGGTAAGAGAAGATGGCTGCAAAATGCTTGGAAATTATATTATGTGTGCAGCTAATCTTGATGTACATCCACGAGGATCATTAGTAGAAACAAGTTTAGGGACTGCAATTGTCGTTGATACTGGTGGATTTGCTGACAGCAATCCAAATCAAATTGACATTGCGGTTAACTGGTAAGGAGGTATACATATATGCATAAAGTATTTTGTATTATTGGACGAACTGCATCTGGTAAATCAACAATTGTGAGTGCAGTTGCAAAAGATATGAAGTTAAAAGTCTTGAAATCTTATACGACAAGAGCAAGGCGTAAGAATGAAGTTGGAAAACATTGTGATCACACATTTATTTCTGCTGACGATGTAAATAAATATATGGATGACATGGTTGCCTATACAGAAAGATCAGGCTATTGTTCTTTCGCAACAGAGTCACAGTTAATGAATTCTGACTTATATATCATTAATCCAAGTGGTTATTCAGACTTAATTAACACGACAAAAGATATTCCGAGTCTACAGTTGATTGACATTTGGATTGACTGTGATACTGACCAGTTACAGCTTCGATCGAAGAAAAGATCTACAGCAGATAATTGGCAAGCTAATTACATAAAAGAAGAGGAAGAGTTTAATAAGATTTATTCTAATATTGATCCAAAACATTCATATCATGTAGACAACAATGGAGATATATCAGAAGCAATTGGAAAAGTCGAAAGTATTATATTATATGAGCAGCATTTAGCTTAGAGGTGGTGAGAGAGAATGTTTGAGAGTTTCTGTAAGCATAAATCTTACAAAATAATCAGATGTGAAAAGAGTGAACATAAATATACATGTCAGTGCATGAAATGTGGCAAGCAGTTTGAACTGCCAAAAGCACCTGATGAGATGTATACAATTGGACAGGTTGTAAAACTATGGTAAGGAGGTAAATATGTTTAAAGAGTATTGGATTGAATTAGATACCATTGATGGAGCAAAGCGATTAAATGCAATTGCACTCAGTTATGAAGAAGATATAGATATTATTAAGGGTAGGTATGTCATTGATGCAAAATCAATTCTTGGTATCTTCAGCTTGGATATTTCGAAGCCAGTGAAAATAAAGATTCATTCTGATGATCTATCCGTATTGGATAAGTTCTATCAGGATATTAAAGATTTTGTTTTGTAAAATATTATATATAAAGAAGAGGTGATTTTAGTGGGTCGAATACGTGATTTGTATATCGATTATGACTGATGGGTGCATAGTTAATACGATTAAAGCCATATGTGAGATGTACAATGAAGATTTTAAATATTATAAAAAATTTAAGCGTATTGATTGGTGGGAAATTAATACGTGGAATTTTGAAGAGTGTAATTGTGCTAAACCATCATATATTGATTCATATTTTAATCAACCAAGATTTTTCCGATATATAGAATATATGGATTATGCAAAAGAGATGTTAGATAAACTGAAAGAAACTTATAAGATAAGTATTGTTTCTGCTGGTTATAGTCCAAATCTATATGGCAAATCAATTTGGATTAAGGAGAATTTACCTTATTGTGATTTTATAGGAGTTAATTTGAAACAATATAAAAATAAAGGACATATAGATATGAGTAATGGTATTTTCATTGATGATTCTTATAATAATTTAATTACATCAAATGCAATGATTAATATATGTTTTGGAGATATATATACATGGAACAAAGATTGGCAAGGTATAAGATGTAAAAAATGGCATGATGTTAATGATTTTTTAGGAGGTTTAGTTAAGTAGTGAAATATATGACAAGCCATGAGTTAGCGAATGAATTATTGAGTAGACCTGATCATATGATAACCGCAACACATGGAAACAGAGAATATAGTATTAGAGATTATCAGATGGCAGTAGATTACCGCAACTATGATGACTCAACAACTTATTGGACTCTGAATTTGTGCTCAGAGAGAATTATATAAGAAAGGAATGTATATGAGCATTGCATTAATAGGGCAAGAATGTAGTGGTAGACATACTGTGTTAAATGAATTATTGACTATGGGATACGATACCATTAGATATTATACGACAACTCCTGATTATGGATACGATAATAACTATCATATTAGTGACAAAGAATTCTGTGAAATGATTGATAGTGACCAGTTCCTATATTGGGAAGCTTTTGAAACAAATGATGGCATTAATTATATCGGAACTAAATATTCTGATTATGCTGGTGGAAATAAAGTTGTCATAGTAGAAGATATGGCAAAGTTACATACATTAGTTTCGTACTTTCCAGAATTTAAGTCTATTTATTTAAAGGTAGATAAACATGAAATTAATCATCGAATAGTGTCTATATATACTACAAAAGATGCCGTTAAAAAGGTGAAAAAACGTAACAAGAAATTAAAGATGAGAAATCAAGGGATGGAAACACTTGCTGATTGTATAGTTGATAATTATGGCAGATTACCTTATCAAACAGCAGTGATATGTAAGTGTTTTGATCAAGAGTAGGTGGAAAGGTTGAATTCTTATGGAATCAGGAAAGGAGATAAAATGAACGTTAGTAAAGCAGAATATGAAGTAAAAACAGCAATGACAAACGATTTATTAAAAGCAGAAGAGTATATCAATTCGCTTGGTGTTGAAACAAGGAAACCAGGCAATGATGACGAATTTAGAAGTATGTACGATGTGTTGAGTGACATTGTGACAGTATGGAACAATAATCCAACGATCGGCAAAGATGTAGAAGAGTTCTTAGCTGGTAATCCTGAGACTTCTGATGAATTTCTAACCCACTATAATTTGGACGGAATTATGAGAAACAGATAGGAGGATATATATATTGACCAAAGTAATTAAAAGAGATTGTACAGAAGTTAATTTTGATAAATCAAAAATCTCAGTAGCAATTCTTAAAGCAATGAAAAATGGTTCAGGTATTGTAAAACAAAAGATTGCAGAAGATATTGCAGACGAGATTGAAAATGAATGCAAGGATAAAGACGAAGTAAGCATCTCTGATATTGAATCAATGGTTTATGATAAATTGATTACTAAAAAGCAGAGACTTACTGCAAAAGCATACGAGGGATATAGAAGTATTCGTGAGTTTCAGAGAGAAAATGAGAATACAACAGATTCCGAGATTGATGAACTGTTAGATGGTGAAAGCGAATATTGGAATACTGAAAATTCCAATAAGAACTCAAAGGTATTAAATACTCAGCGTGATTATATGGCAGGAATTGTAAGTAAGGATATTTCTCGTAGATTTTTACTTCCACCAGAAATTGTACAAGCACACGATGAAGGTATTATTCATTTCCATGATATTGACTATTTTGGTATGAATGCGATGAGCAACTGCTCACTTATTAATCTCGAAGACATGTTACAGAATGGTACTTGTATTAACAAGGTAATGATTGAAAAACCACATAGATTTATTACTGCTTGTACAATCGCCACTCAGATTATTCTTGGTGTTACATCACTTCAGTATGGAGGGGCTACAATTACTCTTACACATTTAGCACCATTTGTAAGAGATAGTTACAATAAATACTATGAGAAATATAAGTCATGGGGATTTTCTGATGAAGATTGTAAGAGATATGCAGAATCTGATACCAAAAAAGAAGTAGCAGATGGTGTTCAGACTTTTAACTATCAGTGTAATTCTATGTCTAACTCAAATGGGCAGTCTCCTTTTTTGAGTGTATTCATGTATCTTGGAGAGACTACAGAGTATAAGAAAGAACTCGCAATGATTATTGAAGAGTTTCTTAATCAGAGATTACTTGGTCTTAAAAATGAAGTTGGCGTATATGTCACACAGGCATTTCCAAAGCTTCTCTATGTCTTAGAAGAAGATAATATTCATGAAAATTCACCTTATTGGTATTTAACAAAACTTGCAGCTAAGTGTACTGCAAAGAGAATGAACCCTGATTATATTTCAGAGAAGATTATGAAGAAATATAAAGAGGGTAACTGTTTCCCGTGTATGGGTGAGCGTAAACTACAGCCCAGGATAAACCGATTGAACCTCGTTGCTTAGAGGGTGTAACTAATATAGTTGCTAACGGATAGGTCTTAGGTAGAAGAGATTCTGTGACCTAAGATGAGTACCGTGCCAACCCTAGAAATAGGAAGTGTGTATCGACTAACCGTGATGAGTGTAGCGGTGTAGGATTGGAGATAAGCACCAATTCCAAGCAGTCGGCTCGTTGATGAGAGTAACGGACTCGGAGAGAATATATAGTCAGTGTACATAGTGATATGTAATAAAAATGTGTAGAAGCTTTCTTTCACCTTATAAAGACGAAAATGGTAATTATAAATTTTATGGAAGACTAAACCAAGGCGTTGTTACCTTAAACCTTGTAGATGTAGCATTGTCATCTGAAGGAGATTATGAAAAGTTTTGGGATTTAATGGAACAGAGAACAGAATTATGTCATAAAGCATTACTTTGCAGGCATAAACGATTAGAAGGAACATTGTCTGATGTCGCACCTTTATTATGGCAGTATGGAGCATTTGCAAGACTTAAAAAGGGTGAGAAGATTGATAAATTACTTCACAATGGATATGCAAGTATTTCCCTTGGATATGCAGGGTTATATGAATGTGTAAAATATATGACTGGTAAATCACATATTGATTCACAGGAAGGTCATGATTTTGGTATTAAAGTAATGCAGTTTATGAATGATAAATGTGACCAGTGGAATAAAGAACATTATATTGGATTTTCAATTTACGGATCTCCAATCGAAAACACAACGTATAAATTTGCGAAGTGTCTACAGAAACGCTTTGGAATTATTAAAGGTATTACAGATAGAAATTATATCACAAACAGTTATCATACATTTGTAAAAGAACCAATTAATGCATTTGACAAACTTGCTAAAGAATCAGAATTTCAGGCGTTATCACTTGGAGGTGCGATATCTTATGTTGAGACAGATGGATTGGTAAATAATGTAGATGCTATTTTGGAAATGAATAAATTCATCTACGACCATATCATGTATGCAGAAGAAAATACAAAGTCTGATTACTGTCAGATTTGTGGTTATGACGGGGAAA
>ULNV01015165.1_pt1 | contig 17239 bp, 15 predicted proteins | sample 1952011 | NCBI WGS metagenome assembly ULNV01 (sample SAMEA4835586, study PRJEB28245) | human gut metagenome | biome: gut microbiome; material: fecal sample | place: Denmark | collected 2008
CTATTTAAAGTCCAGTGAGAGGGGTGCAGTACATTCCTTCCAAACATCAAGAAGAAATCTTCGATAGTCTTTTATAAGTCTAAATGTTATTCACTGATTAAAGTAATCTTCCATCAATTGCTCTCAGATGAATCAAAATGGAATGAGAATCCATTGGCTTCTCCGATGATATTTGCTGCACCATCAGGCATCTAAATTCCATAGAAATTTCCTAATTTTTCATAAGTTCCATCTTCTTTCTTATCTAACGTACCTACTCCTAAACAATTTCCATATTGTCCCATACAAGGACAACCATTTGAATTCAGCAATAAGTTCCAATAGAGTTGAACTAAAACAAGATACTAGCCCAGTAATCCTATTCTATTCTTTCTCCGGCTCACCGGTCTTTTCCCTCTTCTTGAAATCTACAAATCCTAAGACAGCCCAGGTTGCAATTCCAAGTCCGAGTAAAACATCGACGCCAGCCAATGCCCAAGGCCACCAAGGAGTAGAAGATCCTTTGGCGATATTATTAGAGACACCATCATCAGGATTTGCTTTTCTATATTGAGCATGCAACCAGTTATAAACATTCATCTTGGTAGCTTCTCTCAAAGCGTTGTCGAAAGTGTTGGAGTCAGTTTCGAATTGATATTTACCATCGTTAAGATATCCATCCATGAACAATGTACCACCATTTCTCAACGCTTGGTCCATGTTCATGTATGAGTGGTGATCCGCATAATCGGTAATGATCGAACCTCTAAATCCCCATTCACCTTTCAAAACACCTTCGAGCAAATCTTTATTGGCACCTGCCCAGGTAGCTCCGATTCTATTGTAGGAAGTCATAAAGGCAGTAGCTTCACCTTCTTGAACAGCTAGTTTAAAAGGCTTCAAGTAATTCTCGCGCAAAGCTTGTTCAGTAATCCATGTGTAAAGACCATCACGACAATTTTCTTGTTCGTACAAAGCTAAATGCTTAATGTACATATAGACACCTTTATTCAAAGCACCTTTGATGGTGTAAGCACCCATGATACCTGTAAGATAAGGATCTTCTGAATAGTATTCATAGTTTCTTCCACCGAATGGGCTTCTATGAAGATTCATTCCAGGTGCATACAATCCATCATAGCCGCATGATACAGCTTCTAAACCCAATTGTTTTCCATATTCATATGATAAATCTTTATAGAAGGTCTGAGCTAAAACAGTAGCATTGGGATAACCAATTCCATACTTTGCTGCATTGAATGAGCCGACTTGAGCAGGACCGTCAAATTCAGTAGACTTAGGTTTACCTATAGAATCTATAGCCTTGTTCTTTACATAGCCGTGCAAAGTGGTGTCGATCATCTCATCCTTAGTGATTTGATCCAAGACATCATTCCACTGTGGATCATCATAATCTTTTCCTAATTTGTATCCCAATTCAGTAGGAACACCATTTTCAGCAATCTTCAAACCATTATCCTTACCGAAAGTAACAGCCTGATCTTCATCATTGATATCATCTATCGCTTTGGAAGCTGAATAAAGATTGACATCTCTTATCTCCTTAGACATAGCTCTGTTTTCACTAGCTTCACTAGGGAATGTGTTAGCAAAATCAGCTCTGGTCATGTAGGTTATATCTTGACCGGAATCACTACCGTCGACAGCAACCCCATCTGAAGAAGTATCCAAGAATCTATTCTTCACTTCATTACCCGTGACTGGATCTACGTCTTGATGAATTGTGGAATCAACCTTGAATGTCAATATAGAATTGCTTTCTGTATTTGCCAAGGTATGTGAGTTACTCATCAACTTGACTTGATAATTACCATTTTCTATTTCATAACCTTTATGACCATCATTATTCTTGTCATAGGCATCATAAGAAGCAAAGTCTGAAGTTTTTATAGAAAGAGTAATTTCTTGATCCTCTCCAGGTTCGAGGTTAGTCGTTTTGCCAAAATCGAGCAAGACGACTGAAGATTTTTCAATTCCACCCTTAGTGTAAGGAGCAGTCAAATAGAGTTGAACTACATCGCTTCCCTTTCTATCTCCTGTATTCTTCACATCAACAGTTATGTCGATAGTTTCGTCACCTTTGATTGAAGAGTTATTCCTTATAGAAGAGGATACTATTTTTTGTTCGAATGTTGTATAAGACAATCCATATCCGAAAGGATATTGAACTACTCCATCATATCCTTTTCCATATTTGTTATCGACATTTTTCCAATATCCTTCGACATCGGCTGTTTCATACCATTTATAACCTACATAGATATCTTCGACATAATCGATGTAGGATACTCCGTCGTACTTTGCGCTACTATTTCCGACATTTCCGTTATTAGTTCCATCTGCAGGGTAAAGACCTGTTCCATTGGTATATCTTCCCCAAGTGCCGCCATTCCCTTTTGACACACCCCATTGTTCTCCTAAATCAGGGCCAGCATTTGCATATGAAGCCATCGTCTTAAAGTCATAAGCATATGTATCGGTCAATCTACCAGATGGATTTGCATCTCCATATAGAAGTTCCGGTAAGACCTCTGCACCGACATCACCGGTTGCACCTACTAAAAGACAAGCATCTATCGATGGATAATCTTTCAAGAAGCTCAAATTCAATTCACTATCAGAGTTTACGATGACAATTGTCTTTTCATAATTTTCGGATACATATTTAAGAAGATCTTCCTCATCCTGTGAAATATCTAGGTAGGATCTATCATAATCAACCTTCTTAGAAGCACCGCCTTTAGAATTGGAATAAAACTGAATCTTTGGCGAATCATTACTTTCGCCTGATATTCTTCCTAAAACCACTAAAGCTGTATTCGAAAACTGCAAGGCATCATCCAAAATATTATCTGTGTAGAATGTTGAATTGCCGATATTAGGCTCATACAAGACGGAAATATCTGAAGCATATGAATTCAAAGTTCCTTTAGAATTGTTGAACAAAGGTCTCTCACCCAAGAAGCCTTTATACATATCAGTCAACTCTGTATTGGTTTCAATTCCATAATCATTCAAAGCAGTGATCAAATCAGTTTGCTCATTCAAACCATTTGTTCTTCCTGAACCGCTTCCTGAATAAATCCACTGACTTGATGACCAACCGAATACATTGACCTTGTTGGTTGAATCCTTATTCAAAGGAAGAGAATCATCCTTGTTCTCTACTAATACAGCACCTTCTCTTTCAATACTTCTAGCTAAGTCTTTACCTTCACCATTTGTCTTTTGATCCAAAGCAGATCCACCGATGATGGCCCAGGTGTTTAAAATATCCGACATGCTAAAACAAACGGCATTGACACCAATGGCTAAAGCTGCCAATACTGAAATTCCAACAACAGCAGCAATTTTCTTCTTAGAAAACTTCTTTCCTTGCTTTCCCATATACCCTCCATTTAAGAGACTAAACAATAGTCTTGACTCTCATGTTCTAGAACTATTTTAAGTGTATTATAAAATTGTGAAAGCGTTTTTAGCAATTCATAACTTAAATGAGATAATACATAACTTTACAAATTATTACACGGATTTTTATAGCTTTTTTAGCTATTTGAATTAATATTTCATAGGAAGTTGATTTTTTGAAAATTGTAAGGCTTTTCTAAAAATCAACCTAAAATCAAAAAAAGACACTTAAGCATAAAAACTTAAGTGTCTTTAAGATCAAGCAATTTTTACTAGTCTATCAAATGTGCGTCTCTGAGAAGTTTCTCAATATCTGTTCCTTTGACTTTCTTAACAGCTTCTTTGATCAGGATCTTTTGAGCTAAAGGCAAATCCATATCCTTGAGTTTCTTTTTGTCCGTAGCATAATAAGCAGCACGAAGTAATTCTCTCACATCGTATACAGAACCCCATACTTCAGGAACTCCTCTATCGATGTTGAGCAAGGTATAAACAGCTTCCATACCTGTTCTTATAGAGTATTCAGTTGTAAAGATAGTATCTCTTGGGGTCTCGGCAAATTGGCCGACAAAGGCGAAGTTGACTGCACCATCAGGTACGACATTAGGTCTGTCGCCAAGCTTTCTAGGCATGAAGAAAGCGGTGATGTAAGGCATGTAGCAAGTTGTGGTGTTAGCATGTTTTGTGGCGAACTCTTTGATCTTGTCTTGAGGTACACCGATATGGTAAAGCCATTCCTCACAAACCTCTTCTCCAGTACATTCCTTCATAGGCTTCTTGACATAGTTTCCAGGTCTATCAGAGAACAAACCATAAACCCAAACACAAATTTGATCTTTAGGCTGATTATGGAATTGAGGTTGACGATTGACAGTCCAAGATAAGTACCATCCATCTTTAGAATCTTTGACGGTTACGATTCCTCCAGTGGTCACCTTTCCAGAGAAAGGATCGCGTTTGCAGATTGCCTTGATATAAGGGATAATCTCCATATCCAAGGTAGTTACAGTTGCTGACATCCAATTTGATTTCTTCTCATCTCCACAGAAGACCAAAGGATTTCCAAATGAAGAATCTTGCTTAGCGATGTTTCTCCAAAGATCCCAGCTATCGCCTCTTCCATCTTCTACTTTGGAAAGATCAGGAGCTTCGTTCTGACTACCATAGCAAGAGACATCAGTGCAGCATCCATTAGTGATGACTACCATATCATCTTCTTCCAATGCGATGTTTTCTTTGTTTCCATCACGTTCGATTTCAATGGTTTTTGCTACTTTTCTACCATTATTAATATCGAATAAGACATTCTTAACATCGATTCCATATTGGAAATCGACTCCACGATCCTTCAACCATTTGACCAAAGGAAGAATCATTGACTCATATTGGTTATATTTTGTAAAACGAAGTGCGGAGAAATCTGGCAATCCATCGATGTGGTGAACATATCTTTGAAGATAAAGCTTCATTTCCAAAGCTGAATGCCAAGTTTCAAATGCGAACATTGTCTGCCAATAAATCCAGAAATTAGAATTGAAGAAATGGTCGTCGAATACATCATCAATAGTCTTGTAATAAAGATCCTCATTAGGTGTCATGAACAACTTGATAAGTTCTTGTTGAGCTTGTTTATCCAAAGTGAACTTTCCATCAGAATGAGCATCTTTTCCACACTTTTCAGTCACACGACAAAGTGAATAATTAGGATCCTTCTTGTTCAACCAATAGTACTCATCCAAAACAGAGACTGATGGATCATCGAGTGAAGGTACATCTCTGTACATATCCCACATGCACTCGAAATGGTTGTCCATCTCTCTTCCACCACGCATAAAGAAGCCTTTTGTAACATCTTTTATACCATCACAACTTCCACCAGGAATAGGAAGTTTTTCAAGGACATGAACATGTTGTCCTTGAAGTCTTCCATCTCTTACGAAATAGAAAGCAGCACTCAATCCGGCCAAACCCGATCCAACAATATAGGCAGATTTTCTCTCGGCACCCTCGGGTTTTTCAGGATGTGCGAATGCCTCATAGTTACCAGCTGAATAATACATTTTTCTTGTCCTCCTAGACGGCTATATTTAACTATGTTTACAAAAAATTTTTTATCATCAGTTTTATTGAAATGTCGAAAAATCAAACACGAATTTAAAAGTGATTAAAAATACGACACCTCCCCTTGAAGTGTCGTTTTTTTATGAAACTTATATCATTTATCGATTCTGCAATTTTTAAGTGCACCATTGATAAATCCAGTGCAAGTATTAGCTAATTTCTTAACCAATAATTCCGGATCATCTTTCATTCCATGTGCGATCCAATCCAAAGTCAAACCGACAAAGGCATATTTAAGAAAATTAGCTATGAATTTCTTATCATCTTCACTCACTGTCTTTCCTTGGCTTTCTTCCTCGACTACGCTCTCCATCAAGTCGAATGTGATTTTATAAAGATAATCCTCTAAATTTCTCAATGAATATGAATTATATAAATTCATAAAGAAATCCTTATCAGCTTTCAAATGAACCAGTATATCTAGATAACCTTTTTCCCAAGTTTCAACTGTTTTATTATTAGCTAATATCTTTTTAGAGTCTTCATAAATAATCCATTCCATCAAATCTCTAATATCGATAAAATGATAATAGAAAGTTTGTCTATTGATATCGCAATATTCAGTCAAATCCTTAACAGTAACCTTATCGAAAGATTTTGTCTTCATCAGTTCTTTTAAGGCTACTGCTAAGAATCTTTTAGTTGCTTCGCTTTTCATTTTCTTTAGTCAGTAGTAGAAGTGCCTTCTACTAATTTAGCCAAATACGCATCATCGTAGAAATAACTGTTTTGATCGAAGGTTTTATCAGGCTTAAATCCGGCTTGAACATCTTTATAAAAGCTATTCGAGATTTTAATCTTGAGTTGTGAAGGTCCACTCATTACTACCGAAGTACCATCAGGTAGAACCACAGGCAAGATAGCACACATTCCACCGCCTGATTGTTGACCTATGACATTTCCAAGTCCCATATTGATAAATGAACCCGTGAAATAATTAGCAGCGGAATAAGTACATATTGAAGTCATAACAGAATAATTTAAATTGAAGTATCTCTTCTCGTTAATATCAACTCCGTACTTATAATCAATATTTTGATTTGTTTGATAATTATGAATGCTAAGCTCTACTGGATTTTTTCCAGTATCTCTCAAGAATCCTAAAGCTCGGATCATAGCAGCTTCAGAACCTCCACCATTAGTAGATAAATCTATGATGACATTTTTTACTCCTTTATTCACAGCTTCATCTAGATAGTGTTTCATAAACTCATAGGTATCATATTTCCAAGGTGTACCCGATTTGATTTGTTCATTTGTTCCAACAGAAAATTCGTCAAAATGTAATACTGCAGTTTCTTTACCTATATAACGAATAGCTGGAACTCCATCTTCTCCATATTTTTCTTGTGCTAAAGTAGCTAATTCAACACTTTGTTTTTTATATTTTGTTCTGAAATCACCATAATAACTGGCAAGAGATCCATTATCTGATAGTTTATAACCAGAATTAGGATCATAAAAGTTATAGTTTGTTATGGCTGTATGCAATTCATCCAAATCCGTGTAAAAGAAATTCAAATATCCTTTAGTGAATACAGAAGTATCAGTAGATAAGAACTGATCCTTGTATCCATTATCTTCGAAGTATTTTCTATAATCTAAGACGTTATAGAAATCTTTCAAACCATAGAAATCATTCATAACAAAAGAAATGAAATTATAGTTGAATTCACGAGCTTGGGCTGTAGGAGTAGCTTGAAAATAGTCACCTTTTCCCATGATGGTTTTATACTCATCCGGATTTGTGTCGTTCATATAATACATGACACCATAATAATCACTTCCATTGAAGTAAACGTTGTACATATTTGTTGAGCAAAATAACAAATTCATGACTGAGAATGGGACGAGAATATGCTTTTGATAATATGAAATTTGCATTCCATAATCTTTCAAATTATAAACGACTTGAGAGTCTTTAGAATCGACATTCGCACTTAATAAAGCTTGGTGTGAATTATAACTAGTTGCTGAGGTGCTTTTTTTAATGACATTAAAGAATCCATCATCAACAACTCTGATGGTGTCTTCATTCCAATCAAATATACAATTATATCTATAACTTTGTACTCCTTTATAAGTATAAGATTTATAAGTATAAGACAAGACCATAGAAGACATAAAGTTATATAAAGACCCTTTGATATTGTCGGAATCCAAGAAGCCATTCAATGCTGTGACAAATTCTCTGACATCGACATAAGGAACAGACTTGTCACCTTTCAAATAATAAGTGTTTAATGTACTATTTTTTATAGTATATTCATCGCTTAAATTATTAAAAGATGAATTAGAATCGACTGTGAAATTTCCTTCATCTTTTGGAGTGAAGGTATTACAGGCAATCAAAGATGAAATCAATATTGTGGTAAGAATTAACAAGTTGCTTTTCTTCATATACAACCCCCCTTTTTATTATCTATAAACAAGTATACATAGATTCATTAAGAAACTAACATCTTATACCTAAAAAACGGCTTTATTTTTTAGAAACATAGTTTTTGCATCATTTACAAATTTCAGCATATAGAATAGAGCATCTTTCCAACACTCAATAGTTAACAAAACATTATGAATTTCAGAACACCTGCTGAATACGGACATATCATAAAATTTCGGTGTATCCTCAATCGATCAGTACATAAGAATAGAATGGAAGAGAATTTAAATATTAAGTCAAAAACTTGTGTTTTTAAGTACATAAAAACACACATTGCCATTATCTTTTCAATTGTTATTATTTTATTGTTGGATCAACATCTATAATCTTTTGTGATATAAGGAGAAATTTATGGAAATAGTTCTTTTAACTTTGATGATAGTCTTAATTATCGTAGTAATTGGATTAGGAATTGCTATGTTTATCTTGTTTAAAAAGAAAAGCACTAGTAATTCATCAATAAAAGATGACTCATCTATTAATATGCTTTACCAAACAATGGGTCAGTTACAACAAAAGATAGATAGTCTTGAAGGTCAACTAGGAACAAAAATTGAAAACGAGACACAGAAAAGAAATACAGATTTGATATCTACTTTTGATGACAAGCTTTCTCAAAAGATAGATGGCGTAAGCAATGTTCAAAAAGATATAGGAACACAAGTATCCAACACTTTATCCACAACATTAAAAGAAACAAATCTAGAAAATCAAAACAAACTATTGAAAACATTTTCTGAAAACATAAAAGAAATCCAGGCCAATCTCCAAAACCAACTCGATAACAATCAAAAGGCAATTGCTTCTATCCAAGACCAATTGAGTAAGCAAATAGATAACAATATTAAAACTGTCTCTGGCATTCAAGAAAGCATGAACAAACAGTTAGATGCAGTTAGCACCAAGATGGAGAAATCAATAAACGAAAGTAATGAAAAGGTACAAACTGTTTTAACTGCAACAACTAAAATAGAAGCTTCCCAAAAGGACCTGCAAACCGTTTCAGATGATTTAAAGCAATTAAATGCTTCTTTGACCTACACTAACCCAATGGGTAAATACGGCGAAAGAATTCTAGGTTCTATTCTTAGAAGCATATTTGGTGATACCAGAGGAATATTCGAAGAACAAAAGACGATCAAAAACGATGTGGATGAAACGAAGAAAGTCATAGCAGATGCTGTTATCAACTTACCAGAGCCTTACAAAATGCTTTGTATAGATTCAAAGTTTTCCTTTGAAAAATTCAAGCAAGTAATTCAAAATAAAAAAAATCCTGACATATCCAGGAGTGAATTCAAGCAAGCTTTGAAAAATGAAATCAACAAAATTGCTAATTCCTATATTATTCCCGGAACTACTATGGATTATGCTTTGATGTTCATTCCTAACGATGGAACCTATATATTCCTTCAAACTGATGACGAATTCTTTAATGAAGTCGTTCTTTATGCTGAAAAGAAGAAAGTGATAATCACCTCACCTTCTACAATCCAGCCAATTCTTTATAACTTGCATACGTTTGCAAAGAAAATAGAAGACATAAACGACATCAAGAATATTTTGGATTCAGTAAAAAAACTAGAAGTTAAGATTGAAAAATTCAAAGATTCCTGGAATACATTAGAAGGACTTATAGACAAAATAGTCACGGCTAGAAATGAAGTGAATAAGAGAGTTAGAAGCATCGAGATAGAAAGAAACAAATTTGACGATATTGAAACCGATGAATAAGAAATAAATAGGTAATTATCTCTTTATCAAGTTTTATAATAATTATTTGTGTAATGGAGAGAAAAAATGACACGCATTTATAAAGAGGGAACTAACGCTTTAGACAAAATCGAAATTGAAAAAGTCGATGACTCCACCATAATTGAAGAGAGAACTTGGATTGAAGTTACTGATCCCACCCAGGAATCGCTAGAAGCAATTTCAAAGAAGACAAACATCCCGCTACATTTTCTCATGTCTTCATTAGATGAAGAAGAATCTGCTCGTATCGATAACGAAAATGGATCAGTTTTGATAGTCTTAGATGTACCTTGCCTATCATCACCAAACTCTGATTCATATATAACACAACCGTTTATCATCGCTTATAACGAGAAATACTACGTCACCATCAATAGATTCAGCGAGACATTACTACCTAATCTTTTCAAATATAATCAAAGAAGTTCATTGGAACCACATAAACCAGTAAGATTGTCATTGAATATCATCTATCAAATGTCTAAGGAATTCATTTATTATCTTAGAAAAATTGATGCACATACAAAAGACATTGAGTTGAGACTTCATACATCGATGAAGAACAAAGAATTATTTGAATTGTTGGATATCAATAAAACACTTGTTTATTTCTCAACTTCCCTATCTGCTAACAAGGCTGTCTTGATGAAATTGTTGAAATCAGCCAACTATGTGAAATATGATGCCGATAAGGATTTGATGGAAGATACTGAAGTCGAATTGAATCAGGCTATAGAAATGTGTTCCATCTATAGAGAAATTCTAGCAGGAATGATGGATGCATTCGGTACAATCATTTCGAACAATTTGAACATAGTTATGAAAACTTTGGCAGTCATAACTATAGTTATATCAGTTCCAACACTAGTAGCTTCCATATATGGAATGAATGTAGAACTGCCCTTGGAGCATCAAAACTGGGCTTTCTATGTCATAATGGCAATCGCCTTAATAGCTGCAATTCTTGCAGGAATATTCCTATACTATTCTACCAAGCATAATAGAAATAAAGACTGATAATCAACTTAATATATTTTATTTAAATTGTTTTATGCTGTTATTCTTTTAATTATGCTTATGCTCTATTAAGCATTTTTATATGATTTATAATTTTATTTAATTATTCTATTTTTAAATTTACAAAATGTTTTGAAATAATATATAGCAATATTTAAAATGACATTTTCTACTTTATTAATTACTTTTAATATAGATGAAATTACTATTTTCTTTCCACTAAATGTCTTATTCTTTCATCATAATATTCTCTGAAATAATCAAACAAAACCACTTCGCAGATTGACATCACACATCCAACTACACAATAGCCAATTATTGTACCTATTCTACCCGCATCACTAGATTGATCGACACCGAATATAGATAAGTCTATTCCTTTCTTACTTATAAATTGAATAAAATCCTCTTGCATGAAGAAAGTCGTATATAAATAACTTTCAAAGAAGAACAAAGCAGCAAATAAAATAAATCCAATTATATAGAAAATCCATTTATCGGAAGTCATCAGCTTTCTAAACATCAATCCAAACACAAGGCTTGGAAATACATAGAACAAGACTATTAGTGGATCCATAAACAAGAATGACAAACAAATAATAACTAGGCTTGTTATAAGACAAGAAGTCATCTTTCTTTTTTTATAAGCACATGAGAAGAACATCAATAGCAATGTTCCCATCAGATTTTTATTAAATGGTAAAAAGTAAATAGTCAAAAGAAGAAGCATAGATAAGCTTGAAAACAAAGCATCGAATGCCACATCCTTGGCAGTATATATATTCTTCTTTGTCATACCTTTAAAACATATCACAATTGATAAAAACTAAATCATATTCATTTAAGGTTTCTTTATTATTTACTTCTTTTTGATAGTGAACAAAGACTTCATCTCTTTCTTTCTATTTCCAAGATAAGTCTTGACATCGTTCATGCTTTTAACTCCACGCATCAAATTTGTCTTCCTAGCATTAGGAAAATGTAAAGCCATAAACGTATCCGAGAAAACAATGTCCAAGAAATACCCTCCTGTAAATAAGGTGCTCTTTCCTTCAGCTCTTCTAGAATATCGGATAATAGCTATTAAAACAAAGACTAGATCGACTGCACATAAACTTATCAAGACTATCAAAGTCAAATGATAGGCCAAAGCCGCGTTATCATACTTCAATACATATGGTTGAATCAAATAATGCATTAAGGGGTAGAAAACTCCGTACATAACTATCAAACACAAGAACCCCCAGCCTATCATAATAGGAACCGTGGTTCTTCCATTTATAGATCCAACTTTCCCAGTATAGTCCCATGATCTAGTATGACAAATCTTTTCTTCCAAGAATGAAAGCATGTATTCGACAAATCCACCTAAAAATGTTCCACATCCCAATATAACAGCCCAACACCATGAAGTCATGAAATAAGGCTCTAATCCAAAGAAAGAAAGGAAGATCAATATCCCACCAAATCCATAAACAAAATTAAATGGAGTCACTATGGAGCCAGAGCAAAAAACAAATCCTTTTTTTCTTTTAAGATTCAAAAAAGTTTCATAGATTGTTCCAGCTAATCCACCCAACAAATAAACTAAAATGAGGCTATATCCATTATCGAACATAAAATCTATTTATCCGATTTGTCTTTGTCGTCTTTCTTCTCTTCATCCACAACAACTGGGTCGATCATCTCATTTTCAGGAAATCCACCGAATGGGTTGGGTGGAAATTGAGTGATTCCATATTCTTTCATCTCTTCTTGAGTCGGCTCGACTATTTGAACAGTGTTGACTTCAGGAACTTCATCCTGAACAATTGTAGTTACTCCTTCTGTAATTTCTGGTCCAATATATAGACATCCCATACAAGCACCTACTACTTTGATAAAGACTGTTCCAGTCTCATCGTCATAGTGATCAAATGCTATATCGCCACCATCTCTTTGTAAAAAAGGACGAATCTTTTCCAAAGTATCGATAATCTTAGTCTCGATTTCATTCTTAGGTTTAGAATCAGTTAAAGCCATAGAAGTCCTCCTTACCAACAAAATAGAATTATAGCATAAACTACTTTTCTCCTATCTAACTAACCAAGAATGAATAAGAATACTGATATTTTCATAATGTAATAACTGATTTGATTTTAGAAATTCCAATACTAAATCTTTAAATTCAATACAATAGTAAAATATAAATCATGGAGTAAGAAATATGGCTGATTCATCTATTCAAGAGAAAAAGAAAAAAATATTAAATGAGCTTAGAGCACTAGAAGAGAGAAAGCAGGTAATTTTATCTTCTCAACACCAAAAGGACAAAGAATTATTCAACAATGAAACTGAAGAGAAGAAAAGAGTTAAGGATATTATAGAATTCAAACAAGTTCAGAAGAAATACAGAATACAGTTGAGGAATTCATATAAAGAGACATGGAATGATGATGTCAAATTAAACAGCATCCAAAAAGAAATAGATGATCTCATTTCTAACAACAAAGAATTGTTACTTGATATATACAAAGAAAACGATTCATCAGGTGATTTAAAGCCTTATTTGAATGAGATCGATAGATAATTTTTTCTTTAGATTATAAGCATTTATGTTTAGCTTTAATTTTTATTACCCATATCAAAATTAAGATTGAAAGAAACTAGGTGTTACTTTAAACTCTACACCAACACGGATATTAGGATCTAAAGATGAACCATCCAAAGCTTTTGCTAATTCAGGTAAAGAATTGATTCAAGATTTATATTCTCTATCTCGACCACCTGAAATATGCTTTTTTTCAAATCTGCTTCTTAATATCATTCCAATAGGAGGCACTGTTCAATCATTTCTAAAATTTTCAAGTGTATTTAAATAAATTATCGTCTTTCCAAGTTCTCCTATCTCATCTTAATTCTAATTAAATGCCTTTCCAATCCAAAGAACAACCGTATAAGCCATATCCGGTCCAAGAATGCATACAAAGAAATAGAAAACTACCCATCCCCATGATAACTGTATCATAGATTCTCTTAAATAATCAAACGAATAATACAATCCTACAGACATCAAAGTATAATAAAAAGTAACTATTATCAGACCAATAAAGTAATTTCTTCTATCTAAATAATCCATATGTCTCCAAGGATGAAACCAAAAGTCTCTATCCCAATAAACAGGTTCACCTCTTATTACTCTATAATAATATATATACAATTTCCAAAAAGCATATCCACATCCTATTAAAATTGGGAGCAACATAAAAATCCAAAAAAAGATGGTGTATCCGTTCATCATAAAAACACCTCCTTATTTTTATACAATTCTTTTATATTATACTTACACATACAAATATAAATATCATCAACCTAAATATTCTACTGAATGTGTTATTTTTAACTCATTCAAAGATATATTCATCAAATTCATTAAAATTCCTTTCATTTTTATGTATCATATTTATGATTGAAAGGGAGGATTAATCGATGCCAAGCAAAAAGATAACCGATCGATATGGGAGAATCATCGGATATACTGAAGAGAATACTACCGGTAACGTCTATGCAAGAGACAAATTTGGTAGGCTGCTTGGGATGTATAATCCTAATTCAGGGATTACAACTGATCGATTCGGTAAGACAGTAGCTAGAGGAGATATTACGGGCGGGCTTGTATGGAACAGCCAGGACAACTACAAGAAGAACAAGAAGTAGAAAACAAAAAGGGGCTTCGGCCCCTTTTTCTATTTCAACAATCCAACTCTCTTATAAATATAATCCGTATTTCTCAAATAATATCCTTCATAGAACAGATCATCTATTTCATCATTTGTGAATATTTTTTTAAGAAGATTTGATTCCTTGATGGCTTCTTTAAAATCTATAGTAGATTCCGGATTCATGACCTTAAATGCAAGTCTTTGAATCTCATCGTAAGCTTCTTCTCTAGACAATCCTTTCTCTATAGATTTGGAAAGGATTCTCTCAGAGAATACAACACCTTTCGACATATAGATATTCTTTCTAATGTTTTCTTCGTTCACAACTAACTTATCTATAGTCTTAGTCATTCTTCTCAAAAGATAGTCAGTCAATCCGATAGCGTCTGGAAAAGCAATTCTTTCAAATGATGAATGCGATATGTCCCTTTCATGATATAGAGAAATATTGTCGTAGCTACTAGAAGCATATCCTCTGACAAGTCTTGCTAATCCACACATATTTTCAAATCCGATAGGATTATGCTTATGTGGCATAGCAGAAGATCCTTTTTGATACTTGGAGAAGTATTCACAAGCCTCATTTATTTCAGGTCTGGATAGATTCCTAAACTCCACAGAAACATTTTCGATATGAGAAGCAATCAAGGCCAAAGCGTTCAAAAAGTTGGTGTGGTTATCTCTAGCAATAACTTGAGTAGCAATGTTTGGAAGAGGAAGATTTAATTCTTCTCCGACTAATTTTTCTGCTTCGATAGATGCGAAAGCATAGTTACCTACCGCTCCTTCAAGTTTTACGACACAAAGCTCTTTACTAGCTTCTTCCAATCTATTCAAATCTCTATTCAATTCATCATAGAATCTAGCAAATCTAAGCCCAAAAGAAGTAATCTCAGCATGCATTCCATGAGTTCTAGCAATAGAAGGAAGGTCTTTATATTTCAATGCTTTTGATTTATAAGAATCGAGCAAGGTCTTGATATCATCAACTAGGATATCAGTAGCTTCTTTATAGAGAATTGACATCGCAGTATCGACTACATCTGTAGAAGTCAATCCATAGTGAAACCATCTCTTTTCATCGCCTAAATTTTCATCTATAGATCTAGAAAAAGCTATAACATCATGGTGATAGATAGATTCAAGTTCGTTGATTCTATCGACATCGACTTTAGCTTTTTCTTTTATTTTCTCATAATCTTCTTTAGGAACTATTCCTAAAGTCGACAAAGCTTTGATGTTTGCTAATTCAACTTTCAAAAAAGTGTCGTATCTCTTTTTCAATGTGAAAAGAGAACTAATCTCTTTCACTTCGTATCTATCTATCATTAGATAACTCCTAAAATCATAGTATCTTTTCTATCATTTCCTATAGAAAGTATTGATACTTTGACACCGGTGTATTCCTCGATGAAGTGGATATATTCTTGGGCAGCTTCATCCAATTCACCGATATGGCCTATCTTTTCTATCTTGAAAGGTTTGAATGTCTTATAAATAGGCTTGCAACGAGCATATTCATCCAAAGTGGCAGGAATATAGTCGATTTCTTGTCCATCCAATTCGTATCCGATACAAATCTTGATTTCAGGGACTTCAGATAAGACGTCGAACAAAGTCAAAGCGATAGAAGTAGCTCCAGAGGCAATGACATTTCTCTTGACAACTACCAAATCCAAATATCCGACTCTTCTAGGACGTTTGGTGACAACTCCATATTCGTGACCTTTTTCACGAATCATATCACCGATTTCGTTGGTGAGTTCCGTTGGGAAAGGACCGGCTCCAACTCTCGTAGTATAAGATTTGGCAATGGCGACGATATTAGTTATGGAACGTGGAGGAATTCCAGCACCTTGAGGTGCGTAGTTGGCTGTAGGTGAAGAAGATGTTACATAAGGATAAGTACCTCTATCGATGTCCAGCATCATTCCTTGAGCACCTTCGAAAAGAATATTCTTTTTCTTCTTGATAGCTTGGTTCAAATAATATGATGTATCACAAACGAAAGGCTTCAAGAACTGACCTATTGCGACGAGTTTGTTGAACAAATCTTCTTCATCATAAGTGTTCAATCCTAAAGACTTGAGTTCGAGATTCTTTATTATCAAAGTGTTGTGAAGCTTTTCCTTCAAAGAAGATGCATCCAACAAATCTCCGACTCTTATTCCTCTTCTTGCAGCCTTATCAGTGTAGCAAGGCCCGATTCCTCTCTTTGTAGTTCCTATCTTAGAATTGCCGAGCAATTCCTCATATGCGCCATCCAAATCGATATGGTAAGGCATTATGATCTGAGTACGAGAAGAAATCTTCAAATTGTAATCTTTGAAACCCAAAGCCTCAATTCCTTCAATTTCTTCCTTCAAAGCCCAAGGATTCAATACGACTCCGTCAGCGATGACGTTGGTAATATTCTTGTAGAAAATTCCAGAAGGCAAGCTTCTGACCGCGAACTTTCTTCCATCGAAGACGATAGTATGTCCTGCATTGTTTCCGCCTTGGAATCTAACTACGACATCTGATTGTTGAGCGAGATAATCAGTTATCTTGCCCTTTCCTTCATCTCCCCATTGGGATCCTTCAACAATCGTTACACTCATTATTCTTTCCTCCAAACACAAAATTAATAATATACACATTTTTCCTTTTATAAGCCCTTTCAACAAGCCTATATAAATTTCTTTTTACTGTGTAAATAAACAACTTACATTCAATAATAAAAGCATGGAATTAAAACTTAGTTAAGAAATTAAAAGAAAAATCCGGCAATTGCCCAATGTCACTAACTTAAGGC
>ULNV01019699.1_pt1 | contig 17187 bp, 13 predicted proteins | sample 1952011 | NCBI WGS metagenome assembly ULNV01 (sample SAMEA4835586, study PRJEB28245) | human gut metagenome | biome: gut microbiome; material: fecal sample | place: Denmark | collected 2008
TAGATTTTCTTTCCGAGGATATTTAGCGGGCAATTCAGCTTAACATTATAGTCTAAAAAAATAAGTTATGGAACTATTGATATTTATGGGCTTTTTTGCTTTGTTAGCAGGTATATTTACCTTATGGGCTTATAATGATTATCGTAAAATGAAGGCTTAATTATAATGACTAAAGGATTTGTTCACAGCATAGAGAGCTTTGGTTCAGTTGATGGACCAGGCATCCGATTTTTGATCTTTCTGCAAGGTTGTCCCATGCGCTGCCAGTTCTGCCACAATCCGGATTCCTGGAAGACGGGGGTAGGAGAAGAGTGGACTGCCGATGACCTGCTGGACAAGGCAGAGCGATTCAAGAGTTATTGGGGAGATAATGGAGGAATTACCGTGAGCGGTGGCGAGGCATTGATGCAGATAGACTTTCTCATCGAACTCTTCGAGAAAGCCCATCAGCGTGGCATCAATACCTGTCTTGATACCTCGGCTCAACCCTTTCATAGAGAAGGGAAAAACTTCGAGAAATTTGAGCGTCTGATGACCGTCACTGATACTGTTCTTCTTGATATCAAGCATATCAATGAAGAAGAGCATCGTAAACTCACGCTTCATTCCAATAAGAATATACTGGATTGTGCCCGCTATCTGAGCGAGATTCACAAGCCGGTATGGATTCGTCACGTCCTCATTCCAGGTATCACCGACAAGGATGAATACCTGGAAGAATTGCGCGACTTCCTCTCTACGCTCTCTAATATAGAGCGCATTGATGTATTGCCTTATCATACGATGGGCATCTACAAGTATGAAAAATTGGGTATACCTTACCCGTTGTCAGGGATAGAACCTCCTACAAGTGACCGTGTGGCTCATGCCAACGACATCTTGCAGAAGGCTATATCTTAATTTCTGCTGAGATTCCTGAGATGAGATTCTATTGAACTGGTGAGTCGGGCTTTGATCACCGGTTTGGTGATATAGTCGTTGACTCCCAGTTCATAGCATTCATCGATGTTGTCCTTGTTGTTTAACAGGGAGACAACGATGATGACCATCTCGTTCTTACTATATTTTTTTCTGACGTAATCTATCACGTCCCATCCATTCACATGAGGCATCATCAAGTCGAGCAAGATGATGTCTGGTGTGTATGAATCAATGATGTCGATGGCATCCTGACCACCTTCTGCTATTTTCACATCCAGGTCAAAATCCTTGATCATTTCTCCGAGAGTCTGGATATTCTCAGGGATATCGTCAACGATCAGCACTTTATATTTGTTCATAATCATTTACTTATTCTTTGGTTTTTCTTTTATTGTACAATTAGGCTTTGGACGCCGCTGCTCTAAGCTTTTCTTGCCTTGTGTACTCCGTATATGTCGCACATGAAGCCTTTGGCTGAGAGCAACTTGTTCATATTGATGTTATCGAATATCTTGTGATGTGTACCTATCACCACGATATCGTAGACTTTATCCAGTACTTTAGCGTCATCCTCTACATGGATGCCGTATTCATTCTTCACTTCCTCCTTGTCTACCAGCGGGTCGTAGAGGGTAGTCTTGTATCCTGTTCCCACCAGGTTGATGTAGAGGTCTGCCACCTTGGTGTTTCTGATGTCATCGCTGTCAGGCTTGAACGAGAAGCCCAGGATGAGCACCTTGGTCTCGGGAGCCTTGAACTTTCTGAAGTCGCATGCACTCTTGATCTTGCCTGCCATCCAGACCGCCATCTGCTCGTTCACCTCGCGTGCCGTAGAGAGGAGCGAAGGAACCACGTCCACCTCCTGTGCCTTGTTGATGAGATAGTATGGATCTACAGCGATACAGTGACCGCCTACCAGTCCTGGGGTAGCAGGAACGAAGTTCCATTTTGTGCTGGCAGCTTCCGTCACATCCTCGATGCTGATGTTCATCTTGTCGAAGATTTTCTCCATTTCGTTGAAGAATGCTATCTGAACATCACGCTGGCAGTTCTCCATCAGCTTGCAGGCTTCGGCTATTTTGATGCTCTTCGCCTTGTGAGTGCCATGTGTGAGAACCGAACTGTAGAGGTTGTCGATGATTTCTGCCGCTTCGGGTGTAGAACCACTGGTCACCTTTACGATGTTCTCTATGGTGTGGACGGTATCTCCCGGGTTGATTCTCTCAGGTGAGAAACCTACGAAGAAGTTATCGTTCAGCTTGAGTCCCGATGTTGATGCCAGCAACGGAGCGCATACTTCTTCTGTCAGTCCGGGATAGACTGTAGATTCATATACCACGATGTCTCCCGGTTTCAGGATTTTGCCTACTGCTGTAGTAGCATTTCTGACGCAGCTGATATCAGGTTTGTTCGACTTGTTTACCGGTGTCGGTACAGCTATGATGTATACATTGCAGCCTTTCAAGTCGCTGATGTCGCATGTCAGCTTTAGTCCCCTTTCGAGAGCTTTAGACAGCATTCTGTCTTCCGCTCCCTGTTTCCTGGCTAATTTAGCTACCTTGGCAGCATTGATGTCGTAACCCCAAGTATCGTATTTCTTTGAGAATAAGCATGCAAGCGGTGTACCTACATAGCCTAGTCCAATCACGCCTATCTTAAACTCAAAAGATTTGTTATTCATATACTATATATATTAAGTTTGTATTATTGTTTATTCATTCTTTACATTCCCTCCAGCTGAGCGTATCGGGAAGTTTTCTCCGGATTCCATGCATCGGCATACGAGCGGTGGAAGAAGAGCTCTTGCAGATGGGCTGAAAGTCGTGCGATACGCAGGAAGTAACCTGTATACGGAGACATCAGCGGCAAGAATCGGTAGAGGAACATTTCCTCTTTTCTTCTCTCTGTCACCATCATCACCAGCAGGAAGGCGAATTGGGAGAAGCATACTCGGATGAAGTAGCCCAGCGCCAATATCTCTACGATGTGGCTATTGAAGGTGATGGCGAGTTTCACGATATACCACAACCACAGGAAGTTGAGGAAGCAGTCGTACGTTACGCTCTCCATGTTGGAGATCCAGTTCAATATAGACCAGTTCTTGGTTGGCAGCAGGATGTCGCGGTGTTTGCGCAAGCGGAATCTTACGAGCGAACGCGACCATCTGATACGCTGGTGATACAGTTTATACCATTTTGTCGGCACATTGGTCATGCAGATGGCATCTTCTGCGAATTTCACCTTGTATCCTGCCTTTCTTATCTTTTGTGTGAGGTCGCCATCCAGTCCTGGTCCGATGTCCCAGAATCCTACCTCTTTCAGTGTTGCTCTGTCAAAGGCGCCGAAGGCACCCGATATGATGTGGTAGATGCCCAGCTCGCTCGTCACGATACGTCCCACCTGAATGCGTTTCAGGTATTCGAACGCCTGCAGCGATGAGCAGATGGTCTCCTTGTTGTTGCGTACCTTCACGCATCCGCCCACACCCTTTACCATACCGTCGATGTAGAAGGGGAGGAGAATCTTCTCCAGCGCATCACGGTCCAGTGATGAGTCGGCATCCAGGCAGACGATGTATTTTCCTTTAGCCATCTGTGCACCATAGTTGCTTGCCGCAGCCTTGCCTCCTCGGTCTTCCAGTCTCAGATAATGGGTGATGTAACCAGCCCGATAGAGGTCGGTGCATATCAGTTTGGTGTAGTCATCGCTGCCGTCGTCTACCACTATGATTTCATAGTTTCTGTAGGTCTGTTCGGCGAGCGAGTTCACCATCTTGAATATATGGCTTCCCTCATTCTTTCCTGGTACGAGTATCGAAACGAGCGGATTCTCTCTGTAGAGATAGAATCTTGCCACTTCCTTTTCCTTTTCTATCTTGTTCTTATTGGTCAGTCGGTTGAATATTACCAGATATTCCAGCAGGTAATATCTCGGCATCTCAATGAAGAACAGAAACCAGTAGGTTCTCAGGATGCTGCTCAGTGAGAGTGTACTCAACCAGTCCATGAAGTGGTTCAGAGTTTCTACGATTTCAAACATACCTACTCATCTCCTTTCTTTACTAGTTGTTTCTTATCTCAATATCGTGAGCGCCAGCACGGCTAGCAGTATCAGTACACCGGCAATGGTAATCAGCACGGCTACCAGCTGCTTGTATAGCTTGACGCGCTTCATGATCTTGTCGTTCTCATCTTCCTTCGGCTTTATTTCCAGTGGGGTCTCTGCGGTCTTGTTTTCTTCTTCTTCGGTCATTTTTTCCTCCGAATAACTGCAGTAGTCGTCTGGAGTCAGCTCTACGTAGTTCATCTTGTTGAAGAATTCCTCGTAGTTGCCGGCCACCTCCTTGGTCTTGGTATCGAGAACGCAGCATATCAGCTCGTCCGGTTCTATCTTGTCGGCCACCTTTCTGATAGCCTTTGACATCTGCTTGCTCAGTTCATGCTGTGCATCCTCTACGGTAATGTCGCTGAATACGGAATACGTGATGTAGAAGATGTTGTTGTTGTACGACACCTTGTGGTTGGAGAAGAGGCGGCAGAAGCTGGCTTGCAGACTGTCCTTGATCTTCACCGTGTCCTGTTCGGCATTCAGTATCCATATCTTTCCTACCAGTACTGATACCTGTTCCTTGCGGTAGGTCTCCATCAGGAGTCGGCGCAGGCGGTTTACCAGCAGCTGATATTCCATGAAGTTGTCATAGAGGTTGGTCATGTTGTTGAGTATGAGGCTGTCCTGTGTCAGGGCGCGCACACCTTCCTCTGTTATCTCATAGTCTACTACGTCTCGTGGCACCAGTGCATTCACCGGGAAGGTACTCTCGCAGTAGCAGCAGGTTGCCTTGGTCAGTGGCGTTGTGAACGAGTTCTCACAGTCGTTGCAGGTATATACCACTGCAGGTCGGTCATAGTCTACACCGATGTGGCGCAGTTTCTTGTGACATTTCGGACAGACCAGCACACCGCCTACGTTGTACGTATTCTCCGGCGAGACGTTGGCGCAGCTGAAGTGGTGGATGATGTTCTGAATCTTCAGGTTGGAACTTCCACACTTCGGGCAGCACTCTGTATACAACAGGTGCGAGTGGTTGCACTTCGGGCAGAGGTGTTCCTTGATGAGGAAGCGGTGCATCTTGAGTACACCATATTCCACCATTGTATCCTTGAACATGAACATCTCGTTGAGATGGAACAGACCCATACTGTGATAGTGCTCAAAGATAGGGTTGATGTATCCCAGCGATGATTTCTCCAGGAGTCGGTGTCCCATGATTCTCTGGTCGCGTGATAGGAGATATCTCAGAATGTTGGCAAAGAGCTGGTTCGGCTGTGTAGGTCTTGCAGTTTCCTGCTTGATGCCGTACTTCTTTTTTGCCATCTTGATTCGGTCGATAATCTCGTAAACTTTCTCATTGCTCATGTCGCTGACGTATGCGTCTACGATATAGTCAGTGATCTGTTCCTTTCCCGATACCGCCGTATTGACGAACAGCGGCTTATAGCTACATTTATACGATAGGATAGGGCTGGCTCCAAACAGGATTGCATGGAACGCACGTTCACTCGTCGTATTGATGTATATGCAGTCGAAGTAGTCTGACTGGATATCTGGTGTTGAGTCGATATCGATGAAGGTATCGATGGTCAGCACCATGTCTCCTCTTTTGTTTCTTCTTAGTCCAATCATTTCTTCACGTTGTCTTTGTTTTGGTCAGGTGTGACGAGCTTTGAACTTCTCATCACATTTTGATTCTTGTCCACTGGGATGGTATACATCGGCAGTGGCTTAGGGTCTAACATCGCACTGATCTTGTTCACCCTGATTCTCACCGGCAGTTTGTTGCTCATCACCCAAGCCGGCACTCGCTGGTTGGGTTTGAAGGTGAATACTGCCACTACGGCATTTGCATCGTGCGAGAAGTTGCTCTGCAGGTGCTTTGGAATTTCCTCCACTCTCAGACCCACCATCTGCAGCTTAGCCTTCAGTACCAGGTCCTTGTTCACGATGACGTCAGCATCGTCAGGACTTTCCATATACTTGATTTTCTCACTAGGCACGTATGTGATGATGCCCAGGTGGCAAGCTGCATAGTCGGTATGCTGGATGGTGAGCACTTCATCGCTCTTGAACACCAGTGTCTTGTCACTCACGTTCACCTTTATGACGTAGGCATCGGCAGGCGCACAGCAGTAGTGTATCAGAGCGTGGTTGTAGATGCTGGAATTGCTGGAGTATGGCATGTCAGCACCCGCCATGCCTGCACCTCTTCTGCTCATGAAGTTATAGGTGGTGTTCTTGGCTTGTGAGTAGATGGTCACCTTGTTCATCTGCTTTCTTATTTCTTCCTCCACCTCGGCAATCTCAGCATCCAGCTGGTTGCGCTTGGTGTTGTTGGTCAGTCCGTAGTAGATGTCCGAGCTTTCCGATGCTTTCTGTTTCTTCAGTTCAGCCAGTCGGGTGCGCAGTACCGGAATCTCTTCTCTAGCCAGTTTTGCCTGCACTTCCATATCGTGGGTTTCCTTTACCGCCGAAGGAATGACGTTGGGGTCGTATTGGTTAACGATATTTCCCAGTAGGACGTAAGAGTAGAGCGTATCACCTTTGTGTACTACTTCTCCCACCTCCTTGTTCACCTTCAGAACGTAGATGTCGTCAACCGCACAGATATGGTTTTCATCGAGTGTTACATATCCGTCATAGATGGCCCAGATCATTCGGGTAATGATATAGTATGCTGTCAGTACGATGATGAGGAGGAAGATCAGCGCGAATATAATCTGCTGTCTAGCCAAGCGGTGGCTTTGCGATTTCAGCAAGTCGGCCATCGCCTGTTCCTGTGGCGTACTGTCATATTGAAACTCATTCATAGTTCGATCTCGTTGAATATATTGTTGTTGTTATAGATGCTTACTGCCTTCTCTATATTGATGATGGCGAGTCCGCGGTTCAACATCAGCTTGTACATTCTTTCCATGCTTTCCAGGAGTCCGGTATATTCTTCCATTCTCATCAGGTAGTTGTACCCGTTTTTCTGGTTTTTATATGCGAACCGTCGCATGTCGATGTATTTTCCTGTCTGCTGTATGTGGTAAGCCTCAGTGGCTATAGCCTGGTTGAGGTTTTCTATCTTTTTCAGCAGGATGCCTACCGACTGTCTGATTTCCTTCACGTCGGTGCTTCTGCTGTTCATGATAATCTCTTTCTGTGTCTCCAGTGCCTTTCTCTTTCTTGGGTTTTCGTTGTAGATTGGCACGGTGAATCTGATTCCTACATCACCATTGTGCGAGAACTTGTCGTTGCTCTGCCAGTAGGTTGACCATCTGGCGAATGGGGTGAGTCGGGTAGTGCTGAGATAGTTGTTCAGCTTGCTTTCGTTGTTGGCTATCTCCAGCTTTGTCATTACGATTCTTGCATCCAGGCTTTCCTTGTCTACGTGTTCCCAGAGGGCTGCGGTGTCTACCACCACGCGGGTAGGCTTGATGCGGTAAATCGGTTTGTTGGTGATGTCTCTGTCGGAGCAGAGGATGGAGATGTCGTATTCCGCCTCCAGCTTGTCGTTCATCACCTTGAGCATCTTGTCGTTGCTTATTCGGTCTTTCTCCAGCATATACTGGTAAGCCTCGTTCATGATGTCGAGGTTGTCCAGCTTGTGTGCTATGACGGTACCGATATAGAAGTTATATTGTTCGGTCAGCTCATCTGCTGCCTTTTCATAGATGTCTGCAGTCTGTCTCTTTTTGTCTTGTAGACGTGAGAGCTCGTTAGCTAGGGCCACTTTGTTTCTCTTTTCCTTTCCCTGGTAGAACTTGCTGTTGATGATGTTCCATCCCAGTTCGGCCTGTACTTTGGCTTTGTACTTGGAGACCTGTTCTGCATCGTCGTTGTCGGCATCGAAGTATGCGTCTGGTCTGGCGTATATCTGACCAGTTACTTCCAGTCCGTTATGTCTGTTGATAGCCAACTGTTCGTATGCAGTTTTAGCCCAGTATAATGAGTCAGTGGTTTTAATGTCAGCAGTATGTTGTTTGTTGAGTCCCAGTTCGATGACTGGTGATTTCACCCAGATTGGGTTATTGATGAGTGTGTCGAGTTGTGCGAAGCGTTGATTGAAGTGTCTCAATACGTTTTCGTTCTTCAGATTTTCGTAGACGAGCATTTTGGGGCTGAAACTCTTCTTTTGTTTTTTGCCTTGAGTTTGTGCCCATCCTTGCTGTCCTCCGATCATTGTCAGAAGAGCCGTTGTTGTATATAGTATTAATTTACGCTTCATAGCTTTACTTATTTAAACACGATGAATGCAGCTGCAAGCTGTTGCAGCTGCATTCACTATGTTCTTAGTTTATTAAAATATCTATATTGCTGATGCAATGTCAATTAGCTTACTCGTTGTAAGAAACGTCTGTATCTGCATCGCAGTTATACAGTTTGTAAACCTGCAAACGGTCTCTACCATGTGCTACATAGATATAGCCGTTGTAAACAGTTACGTAGTTGGCAGAGTAGTTGCCTTTCTTGATCTTCTTGTATCTTTCAGCTACCAAATTTCCATCCATATCCAATACCTTCAGACCTGCTGAACCGTATGCAACATAGATGTACTTTCCACCGATAAAGCAACCGTTGGCAGCAGCTTTATATAGACCAGCCTTGTCACCTTGAGTATTCAAAGCATTCTTAATCTGGTAGTGCCACTGTTCGTTACCATCCAAATCGTAGCAGTAGAAACCTGCACCTCCCAAGCATGCGTATACTCTATCACCAACGAGTGCAATTGTATTCTTACCGTTGTTTGGTGTAATAGCTTCTACAGCGAAAGAATGCTCTGGTGTTACACTGAAGTCTGTTGTACCAGCTGGATATATATTGATATGTGCTGGTATTGCAGTATTTTCATCTTCTGTTTCTGTGAGCTGTCTGTCAAATGTCAGAGATGCAATCTTGCCCTTATTTAAAGAGAGGTGCTTTACTCTACCATCAGTTTTGGTCATTTTGATTTCATTGAAATCTGTATCATAAACCATGTAACCTCTAGTAGTTGCAACAACATACTTGTCACCATCTCTAACAATGCAGTTCTCATCGTAGCCGAGCTTGGCATTTTCTGCTGTAGCTGGTACCAGATTAATCATCTGCATTGGCTCAATCGTCTTTGTCTCCTGATTCTCTGTAATCTCAGTAGATTCTGTATTCAAAAGACCATCATTCTTGATGTCTATGGTAGCAGTCATTGCTCCCTTCTTGAAGTGTGAACCTACAGTCAAGACTCTTGGAGTTGTAGTCTTTCCATCAACGATAAGGTGGTTGAAGTCTATCATATTCTCTGTATCCTGCAGGTATTGTTCCATTGTCACCTGATTATTTGTAACAGGAGAGAATACTTCGAGGCAAGCACCATGTCCAGCGCCACGTGTATGGTAAGACAGATACATCTTGTTATTGTATTCCTTGACACATGTAGCAGAGATGTCGTGTGTATGATTAGGATACTCAATCGTTGTAATCAAGTCCAAATCTGCCTTTGGCTCTGGTGTTGGGTCTGGTCCAGGTGTTGGATCTCCATTATCATTGTGTCCTGGGTTACAAGCATCCTTCTTGATGGTGAAGTCATTTTGGTTTTCTGTTGTTACCTCGATGACGTTAGCCTCATTGTTCAGAGTTGTTTCTACAGGATTATCTGTCAATTCTTCGCAGAATACGCCCTTGAAGTAAATCTTACTTTGGTTACCGGAAGTTCTGAACATCTTCAGGTCGTTTTTGTTACCGTCCGAATGGTTGTAATGCAGTTTCTCACCGATGATATATGCAACAGCATTGTCGCCTTCCAATGTTATACTTCCTACGCCTGCGTTATGGTTGACATAATTTGGTGTATTGATGTAACTGTTGTTCTTTAAATATATATTAGAAGTCGCACTCTGATCAAGCTTTTGTGCTTTCAGGTATGCAACGTGCAGTTCACAATTATTTCCTGTTATCTTTATTTCCTGTGTAGCAAATACACCGCATTCATTATAGAGTTTTGCGCTGTTAATAAAAGTGATGTTTTTTGCAGAAAGCTTTTCTCTAATATAGTTGTTGCCGTCAAATGCTAAATCTTCATTTGGATATTCGAAACTTCCAGAGACGTAGAGCGTGCCACCCTTTCCATTCCTTCCATCCCAGGCTTTAGCCTTGAAATCTCCACCTACGTAGAGATGACCCTGGTTGACGATAGTACTATTTGCCCAATTAGCATCTCCGTAGTTGTAAATGTATTGATTTGGTGCTATACGCTTTGAATTGTTTGTAAATTGTAATGTACCATAATTATATATTGTAATTGGCTTAGAAGCCAGGTCGTATGTTGGATCTATTAAAGTAGCACCTGACATTACATAAATGGTCACATTATTTTGTAATTCGTAGACATTTGTTAATTCAAGTGTAGCTCCTTTCTTTACATATATGGTCGTATTGCCGACTCTTCCCAATTGTATTTTTTTATTGGAAGAAACTATATATGTGCCAGCTTGATTAGCATCTGTAATGTCACCTTCAAGTTCTTTTCCTGTAGGTGTAATTGAAGATTCTGCAGGCATTGAATTGAAGTCTCCAAAAACATCAGAGAAAGATGCTCTTGTTGCCTTAGTGCTTGTAACTTTGTAGTTAGTTACTCTTGCGCTCAATTCCTTTGCATCTGTATTTGATTTAACAGAAATACCTAGCAATTTAGAATTGGTTATAGGTGTAATTGGATTTACGGGATTGTCGGTCCCGTTATCACTACAAGATGCGAGGAGCAATGCTGCAAAGCTGAATGTTGCAAGTTTTATATTTAATGCTTTCATTTTAGCTTTCTGTTTTGATGTTATTTCTTGATTGATATTTTGTGTTTTGCCTTAATAAAGGCTTAGCCGTTTGCTTTTGATGAGCGGGTTAAGTTTTTAATAAGGTTTGCTCTCCCATCCATCGATAGGATGGGAGAGCAGAGTGAATTTTTATAATCCTTTATTGCTGAGCGGCTCCACTAGTGAGCTTGAATACCTGGATACGTCCCTTACCGTATGCAACATAGATAAGACCATTCTTAACTGCTACATAGTTGGCAGAGTTGCCAGATGTTCCAATTCTCTTGTGAGTAACTTCCTTACCATCCTTGGTGAGGACTACGAGACCATAAGCACCAGCTGCAACGTATACGTAGTTGTCGTCTACTGCTACACCATTGATGTAACCCTGGCGATTGTCAACGCTAACATTGCCTGCACCGTGAGAAACTGGAGTTGTCCATTCCCATACTTGATTACCATTCTCGTAGCACATCAAGCCCTTAGCGCTCTTGCAGACGTAGATTCTGCCGTTGCTGTCAATGGCAATCATGTTCTTACCGTTGTTAGGTGCAATTGAACCAACATTGAAGCTACTTGTTTGCTTCATAGAATTGTCGAATACCTGTACCTCACCCTGAACTTCTGCATCACCTGCAGCAATTTCAGATGTGTAGTTCAAGCCAACGAGTGATGAACCATTTACTGCCACGAACTTAGCTTTGCCTGTAGTTTTAGTTAACGTACCTTCTGCTAATGTTGGATTGTAAACGGAGTAACCTAGAGTGCTGGCTACAGCAATGTTGTCGCCGAAAGGCATAACGCAGTTAGCATCGCCTTTAACAGTGTTGTCTAACGCAACAGTACTTAAACCTTCGGTTACGTTCAGTGTACCATCGCCGCCTATGGCTGCATAACTTACGGTAGCACCACCAAACTGTTTGCCATCCTTGCCCTTGGCACTTCCTGCCAGGTACAGTTTGTTGTTGATGACGTTCAAGTGGTTGAAGTCGTATGTAGCTCCAGCATCTGCCTGCTGTACTCTCTGCTTCAATGTAAGCTGTTCGCCATTCATTTCTGCAACATCAATGCTTCCACCGAAGTCTTTACCATTGGTATGGTATGAAACGTATACCTTGTTGTTGTCAGTAGGTACGATGGCTGTTGCTGACTGAGTGTCTCTTTCGTAGTTTGCAATAGTAGACAACAGCATAAGCTTCTTCTGTTTTGCTACCTCGTATTCATCCTTCAGTACATAGCTGAAGTTTGGTCCTGCAGTCAAGGCTCCACCGCCAGTGACGTAGTCGTAGCTCTGTACATCAGCATTCCAATTCAAATAGTCAAAGTCAACCTTGTTACCTGCAGACTCTGCACCATTCTTATAGATCTCCTTGAACTGAGCCAGGATAGTCTGGTTGTTTGTATTTGGAGTGCTGGTGAAATTGACGTTTTCGTCGCTTCCTGCATAGATAAATTTGTCTGCCTTGATGACAGCCACGTTGTTGGCATCATCGCCCATTACTATCTGACCGGAAGTGTTGTCTGTCTTCAAAGTATTGAAAGACATTACACCGTGGTTGCCGATTACAATCTGGCAGTTGCCCTGCAAGTCTGCTACAGCGTTTCCAGGAACCTTGGTAGGCTTCTCTGTACCATTGTCGGTGTATTCGTTGTCTGTTACGTTCAGGTATTTTAGATCCATGTATGAACCTGCCTCCATGGTGAGCTGATTCTTGATCTTTGCAGAGTACTCAGAATAGAACTTACCGCCATTTTTGATGGTCATGTTCTTGACGATGGCAGCCTTGCCTACATGCAATGCACCGGCAATAACAACGTCGTTGGTAAAGGTAACACGGTCCAAAGTGTTGACTTTTGCACCAGCGTTGATGGTCAAAGTCTTTGCACGAAGAGATGCGTATTCTGTTATTGTTTTATTGTAATTCGCGCTTTCTGGATCTGTTACAATATGGTCGTAACCGCTGAGGAATACAGAACCATTGATGGTGATGTTTTGTGTTGGAGTACCTTCAGATTTCTTGTCGCCTGTGGTATGTCCCTCAATCTTTCCGAGAGCTCTTGAAGAATACAAAGCACCATCAATGATGATGTCTTCATTGTTGATGATACTGTATGAACCAGACTCTTGAACATAGATTTTGTTGTCCTTAGGAATAGCGATTCCTGAACCAGTATACTCCAGTTTACCACCCTTCAGGACGACGATGGTGTTGCCAGTTCCTAAGTTGCTGTATTTTACGGTACTGTTACCAGCAACAAAGAGAATTGTGTTCTCAATTGTATTGTTAGAGAAGTCGTAAGTCTTTCCGCTTCTTGTCTTGTATTTGTCGTTTGACAAATTTGTTGCAGTGTTCAACTGCTTTGCACCATCAACAGAAGGAGCTGCTGGTACGGTGCTTTCAGTAAGTCCATTGAACAAGGCCTCGTCAATAGCACGAGTTCTTGCTTTGTTAGAGCTGCTGCGCTTGTAGTTGGTAACGCTAGCTGCCAACTGTGCAGCATCAGTCTGTGTAAGTCCAATCTTGGTAATCTCAGAAGGGACGGTACCAGGGGTGATAGGAGTGGCAGGATCCGAAGAACTGTCGCTACATGATGCGAAAACGAATGCTGCCAAACCTATAGCAGCAAGTTTAGAATTGAATACTTTCATATCTATTTAAGTTTAAATTGTAATTTCTTACTTTATGATTCTTTTGTTCAATTAATCATTGCCTAAAATCTTTTACTAAATTTGCCTAACAAAGTAGTTTTGCTTACTTTTAGGAGTTAACTAGTTAGCTCTTCGGGCTTTAGCCATCAATTAGACGGTGCAAATATAGTGTAATTATTTCAAACGAAGCAGATTTTTCTGTTAAAGATGTTTAATATTAGCAAAGTTTAATAAACGGATAGCTGTGAGCGATAACAATGATTGCTCTAAGCCAATCTTGTTCTAAAACTCTACCGCAAAGATACGGCTTTATTTCCAAACCTGCAAGCTTTTTCCGGTTTTTTTTATAAGAATAGATTTGGAATAAGGCTTACGTAAGGTTTGTTTAAGCCTAACGTAACAGTTAAATGAGCCTTAAACCAACTCCGTTTAAGGCTTAAATGAAACCGGAAAGAGGCTTCTTTAAAATAGAATTAGGGCTTTTTTGAAGTCTGGGGAAAATATTTTTTTGAAATTTCCTGCAACCTTTTGCTCCTTTCTTTCGTCTAAATGCCAGAAATACGAACAATTTAAAATTGAAGGATTATGAAAAGTATTGGTTTGATGGTGCCTGGTGCCGCTATGTTCTTGGCTGCTGCCGGACTTTCTGCCTGCAGCTTTGATTCTACGGGTTCTACCGTGAAGGGAGATTTGAATTACGTGCAGGATGACTTGCGCCAGAAGCCTTTCAAGGCGATTGATGTGGAGGCTGTGGCTGACGTCTATTATACCCAGAATGATGGAGATGAATGCGATGTCCGACTGGACTACTCTGCCGTCAAGGACGCTAAGTTCCTGCAACAGATGAAGGAGAAACTGAAGGTGGTGTATCGCAACAACGAGGTGGTTATCGGATACAACGGCAGACTGACCGTGCCTGCTTCCTGCAACTCTGAAAACAAGCGACTGAAGATTTATATCACCAGTCCTGACCTGGTGAAGGTGACCCAGGAGGGTACGGGAAGCTTCCATGCCAAGACCATCAACAGCGACCGTTTCGCCATTGATAACGAAGGCGTAGGCTCTGTCTATATCGGAAAGATTCTTGCCAACAAGGTGACTGTAGACAACGAGGGTGTAGGCTCCGTGAATATCGATGACGTGGCTGGAGATAACATGACGGTTGATAATGAAGGTGTAGGCTCTGTGAAGATCGCGAACGTTTCCATGGGAAGTCTGAAGGTGGACAACGAGGGCGTAGGCTCTGTGAACCTGGGATTCTTCAAGGGTGGCAGCCTGAATATCCTGAACGAAGGGGTAGGAAGCGTGAAAGCCAAGGTTGATTGCCAGTCTGTCCATGCAACATCGGAAGGTGTAGGTGGAATCAATCTGAGTGGCGTCACCCGTCAATACAGCAAGAAGAAAGACGGCATTGGAGGAATTTCGGATAACGGACTGACGGTAAGAAAATAACGTAAGTTATTGAAAATCAAAATAAAAAACGGAAGGGGGAATATGCCGACGCCAAATTGCGAAGAATTGAGCAATTCGGCGTCGGCTAAACCCTCTTATTTTTTTTCTATTTTTTCTTTTATTTATTTTCTTTTTTATCTTTTCTTCTTGCTACTTCTTCTTGTCGCTTTTTTCTTTTCTTTTTTTCTTGTTTTCTTTTTTTTCTTCTCACAAGAATACCGAATTTACGGTATTTAACATTTGAAAAGCATCAGAAGCGCCCTCAGAAAAGGTTCAAAAGAGAACGGTTAGAAGTCCCATTTCACACCGAGGCAAGGACGAACCATCCAGCCGGCATTGCTGCCGAAGTTGTGGCTGATCTCTACCTCGCTACCTACGCTGAGGTTCTCGCAGCCGAAGTGCTGGCCTACGTTGTACCAGAGCTGTGGCTCTGTGGTGAAGACGGTGTGCTCAGGAGTATAGGCTACTTCGCCATTCTTGTCGAGCTTCACGTTTCCATCCTTGTCAAGCATACTAGTGTGGTCCTCCCACCAGAAATCAGCGAAGCCGCTAAAGTTCAAACCCTTTAATCCAAAGATGTCCTTGCATCCCCAAACTGCGGTAAACTGCATTGGCACATTCTGGTCGGTCTTGCGGATAGTCTTGTAGAGTGCCTGGAGTGTCAAGGTGTTCTTGAAACTCTTGTCGTGCATGAAATACTCCACACCGAAGAGCCATGCGTTGTTGATAGGGTAGTTCTTGGTGATACCGCCATTGTACTCTACGTGGAGATTCCAGTTCTTCATCTTGGTGTTCTGCCAGAAGTTCAAGGCACGTGAAATCTCTGTATAGGTTCCACCCTGTGCTACGTTTGGACTGCTGGAGTCCATCTTGTCATAATTGAAGTCGTGGTCTACAAAGAAATAAGTGTTACCCCATTTGTCCTGCTTGAACATTTCGAGGGTGAGGGTAACAAACTTGCGGTCACTGCCGAAATCATAGAAGACTTGGGCATTGGTCTGTGCTAAAGTTTTGCTCGCTGGGAGCAACGCAAGTGCCATGAGCAGTAGGCTTTTCATCTTTTTCATAAATCTTTCCTTTTCTTAATTATTTATTTAGTGAAACAAAAAACTGCGGACGGTAAGCCCGCAGTTTGTAATAATAATATCCTAATTTTGTAAATATCTTTTAGTATGCGAACAAAGGATAGTCCTTCATGGTCTCGTTCACCTTCTCACGAACGCGTGCGATTACCTTCTCGTCCTCAGGAGCATTCAATACTTCCTCGATGAGTTCAGCGATGAGGTGCATCATGTCTTCCTTGGCGCCACGGGTTGTCATGGCTGCTGTACCCAGGCGGATACCTGATGTCTGGAAAGCAGAACGGCTGTCGAATGGAACCATGTTCTTGTTGACTGTGATGTCGGCTGCAACGAGCGCATTCTCAGCCACTTTACCTGTAAGGTCTGGATATTTACTTCGGAGGTCAACGAGCATGGAATGGTTGTCTGTACCACCGCTCACGATGCTGAATCCACGGCCGATGAGGTCGTCAGCAAGAACAGCTGCATTCTTCTTCACCTGAGCAGCATACTCCTTCCATGAAGGCTGCAGGTTCTCGTTGAAGGCAACAGCCTTGGCAGCGATGACGTGCTCCAAAGGACCGCCCTGCTGACCAGGGAATACGGCAGAATTCAAGAGCATGCTCATCTTCTTAACCTCGCCCTTCTTGGTAGTCAAACCCCATGGGTTGTCAAAATCTTTGCCCATCAGAATGATACCGCCACGAGGACCACGGAGAGTCTTGTGGGTAGTAGAAGTAACGATGTGGGCATACTTCAATGGGTTGTCCAGCAGACCAGCTGCAATCAGACCAGCAGGGTGAGCCATATCAATCATGAGGAGCGCACCTACCTCGTCGGCAATCTTGCGCATACGTGCATAATCCCACTCACGGCTGTAGGCACTACCACCACCGATAATCAGCTTAGGCTTGTTCTCCAGCGCCAGCTTCTCCATCTCGTCGTAGTCCACGCGACCGGTCTCCTTGTTGAGGTTGTAACCGATAGGGTGGTAGAGGATACCGGAAGTATTGACGAGGCTACCATGAGAAAGGTGACCACCGTGATCGAGGTTCAGACCCATAAAAGTATCGCCAGGCTTCAATACTGCGAGCAATACAGCTGCGTTAGCCTGTGCGCCAGAGTGAGGCTGTACATTGGCGTACTCAGCACCAAAGAGTTTCTTGACGCGTTCGATAGCCAGGTTCTCAACAATATCCACCACTTGGCAGCCACCGTAGTAGCGCTTTCCTGGCAGACCTTCTGCATACTTGTTAGTAAGGTAAGAACCCATAGCGTT
>ULNV01012020.1_pt1 | contig 16912 bp, 15 predicted proteins | sample 1952011 | NCBI WGS metagenome assembly ULNV01 (sample SAMEA4835586, study PRJEB28245) | human gut metagenome | biome: gut microbiome; material: fecal sample | place: Denmark | collected 2008
TCAGAAAGGGAATCATGGGTACCGGTATCGAGCCATGCGAATCCTCTTGCCATGGTCTGAACCTTCAACTGCTTATCCTTCAGAAACACCTGGTTCACCGTTGTGATTTCCAATTCACCACGAGCAGAAGGCTTGATATGCTTGGCTACATCCACCACCTTGTTAGGATAGAAGTACAAGCCTACCACGGCATAGTTGCTCTTAGGATGCTCAGGCTTCTCCTCGATGCTGAGGCAATTGCCCTGCTCGTCAAACTCAGCCACGCCATATCGCTCCGGATCGCTTACACGATAACCGAAGACTGTAGCCTTGTCATTCTGCTCAGCATCCACTACAGCCTTTGCCAAGATCTGATTCAATCCTGCACCATAGAAGATGTTGTCACCCAATACCAGACAAGCCGAATCATCATCGATGAACTTCTCACCGATGATAAATGCCTGAGCCAAACCATCAGGAGAAGGCTGCTCGGCATACTCGAACTTCACTCCAAACTGACTGCCATCGCCTAAGAGACGCTTAAAGCCAGGCAAATCAAACGGAGTTGAGATAATCAGAATCTCACGAATTCCAGCCAACATCAGAACCGAGATAGGATAATAAATCATCGGTTTATCAAAGATAGGAATCAGCTGCTTGCTGATACCCTTGGTGATAGGGTACAAGCGTGTTCCGCTACCACCTGCTAATACGATACCCTTCATTGTTATGCTAATTTAATTTTTCTAATAACCATCTTAAATGGAACAAAAACAACACATACCCAAGTAAGCCAATATGCTCCTTTTGGGAAATATTTCTTTATATTTCTTTTATAATCTTTATTCTCATAATTTTCTATACGAGCAACAAACTTATTAAAAAGCAGTGTTGGTAAATACTCTGTCATTATATCATTAATAATATGTTTCTTTGTTGATAAGGATATCCAATTGTTGCGATAGCATTCATCAACCAGAGACGGAAACTCTATTGTAAATGCTTCAAACTTATTATGTCCACTACGTCCTACTACTCTTTGAGTTTCAAACAAATGATTATCGTTGACTATATAATTCATTTTATCATGCTGAGTTATGAATAATGATGTATGAGGGAAAAGTTTATTTAAATATATTTTTCCAATCCTATCAAAATCTTCCTTCCAAATGGCAAAACCATTGCTCCATGATGGCCAATAAGATAATTTCGAGAAATATTCATCGAAACTTTGACAAGTGAAAGAACATCCTTTAAACAACAATCCATTGGTATAAAACACCAAGGGCTTATTCTTTTGATTATCCTTTATTTCTTGTACAAGTGCAGCCAAAGCCCCCTTCTTAAAAATAACCTGACTATTGTGCAGTTTCAAGAATCGACCTGTAGCATATGTCAACACATAATAAGAATTCATAAACCCTTCACACTTAGTATAATGATAATGAATATTTGGAAAGTTGAATTCGGATACTAATGTGCGAATGTTCTGTTTAGGATCATTATCAGAAATTACGATTTCATAATCATCCAAAGATACATCACTATTGTACTCATAAATACTTTTCAAAGTCCTCCTTACATACTCCACTCGCCCATAGCAAGGCAAGCATATAGAAACAATAGGCTCTTTCATAACACCTTTGTCATTATTAATTTTTCTAAATATTTTGCATACCATTCAGAATCTGCCAAAGCTAACTTTAATGTTACTTTCCAATGGTTACTTCCATATTCTTTGGCATCCTCCAATGTATTACTTCGTAAATCTTCCAAGCACTTCTTCACTCCACTTTCTGAAGCACTATTTTTTAGACTGTTCTCTATTTCAACATAAACAGATGAAGATTCCAGATTTGGTCAAGGAAATCCACTTCATCCATTTGTCCCCAGATAGAACCAAGCGACAAGATATGCTTGAATATCTCGAGTTTCTTTTGAGCGTCCATATTATTATCACGATCTTAATCTATCGTTTTCAAAACAATCCTTCTCAACAAAGCTTTGAAAGAATATTCATTCTCATATAATAGTTTTGCCTGTTTTACCTTATCTAAAATTTGTTCCGAATGAATATTATTCAACACAAAAGAAATCTTACTAGCTAAATCTTCTGAGTCATCAGGCTTGTAAAATGTTACGTGGTTTTCTGAAACATAATCTCTTATAGCAGGAATATCCGTTACTATAATAGGCTTTTCGTTTGCCATAGCTTCCATCATTGCCATATGCCCAGCAGATAATTGCGTATTAAGCAAAGGTAAGACAAATATCGTAGAATGTTCTATGAATGAACCAAACTGATTTAGTGTAATACCATATTGAAACTTCACTGGTGAATGTTCCATATCTGAAGTAACACACTCTGGGCGTGTAGCAATCAAACACTCGATATCAATATTATTAGAATTGAGTACTTTCATCGCAGAGCATAATGTTTCATATTTACGATTACTTCTTCCACCACTTGCAATATAAGGACCAGAAACATGGAAATCTTTTTTATCTTTATAAATAAAATCACGTCCATATTTAACATACTCAAACTTACCTTTTAACTTTGGGAACAAGAGATTGTAATGCTCTACCTCATTTTCACCATAAACAAATATATGTTCTACATTTTTATAGCAAAAATTCACAAAGATTTTTCTAGAATTAAAATATAACTTATTTGCCTTTGACTCGAACAAAAAACCACCAATAGAGATTTTTCTCTCAATATGAAGAATTCTTGCTAACAAACTATAGAAAATTCCTACTATTGGATTTATAAAGACCAGATATTCAAACTTAGAAAATTCTTTCCCAAACAATTTCCATGCATAGCAAAAAGACATAATCCAATAAGTAACATGAGTAAGGAACCCACCAACAATTTTAGTCTTTTGAAACAACTCAGTCAAGCTATTCTCATATTTTGAATAATAAAAAGTAGGGTTTACAATATCGAATAAAGCCCCTAATAACTCTTTTTCTCTTAGCTTATATTCAAACGAGTCTAGTACTATCAAACAATCTTTTCTCATTATGAATGTAAATTAATACCTATTTTTCTAAACATTGTTTTTACTGAAAATCTAATTAACATATTCAGATATAGCAAATAAGCTTTAGCAGAAGAAAGTTCAGAACATCTTTTTAAAACGATATAATATTCTTTAATTGCTCTAAAAGAATCACTTATGCCTCCTTCACTAACAATTATTGTCACCATATCTAAAAATGCAGTGCGAAGATTTCTACCTTTTCTTAGTAACAAATCATAATCTGCCGCAATTTTTAAATTAATATCATACAATCCTATTTCTTCAAAGAGTTTACGGTTATGCAAAGCGCCAGGATGAGAAATTGGCATACCTTTCAAGCAATGTGGCCAAGTCCAACAAGAACCAACTTCATAAATGTCCTTATCATCCAATGTCACCATCTTTCTTTTACTAGAAATCAAATCATATTCAAGATTTTGTTTGTTTATAAAATCAAGATATTCAACAAGTGCATTTTGTGCTAATCTATCATCAGCACCAATAAACATTATCCAATTACCATGTGCATGTATCACACCTTTATTCCATGCATCATATATACCCTTATCAGGTTCTGATATATGTACTGCAATTTTATCACCATACGAATCAATAATTTTATTCGTATCATCCTTACTACCACCATCGACCAAAATCAACTCCGTCTCATTTGTCAATTGCGGAACTATACTGTCAAGACATCTATTTAAAGTTTTGGCAGCATTCCATGTTGCAATTATTATTGAAATTTCCATAAAATATATTTATATATAATTATCAATGTTATCTATAAAATGTCATCAAATCATTCAATCATCAAAATAGTTGGTGATTGTATCATCCATTCTTACTTTTAGGAAAGGTAAGAAACGATATATTGTATAATCTGGTTTTACAGCAAATTCCTGTGTATATTTATATGCTTTAATTGATGTGTTATTCGCAAAAGCATTTACATCGCCTCTTTTTCTTCTTGTGCAAAAATATTCAAGATAAGACTTTGTTGCATAATGATTAATCTGAATCGTAAAATCACTAATAGACTTAAAAATTCCTACACGATTACTTTTATATTTAATAAATTTTCTAAACTCATTGATAGGCGGAACTGCGAAATCATGCCCACAAATAGATAGTTTTGCTGGCAATGAGTGTATATATTTTAATGTCGTTTCAATAGCTTCAAAACGCGTATTAAAAATAGGCTTACCTATATCACTGAACTTATCCCAAGCAACAAAATATTGCTCTGTAATAAGTCTCGAATTATCATGTTCTATTAAGCCCGAAGAACCAAACATTTTCCAATAGACAACTAAAGATGGATAATTCTCATACTTTGAGAACCATTCTTTTATCTGCGTTTCATATTTCAAACAGATATATTCATCCAAATCTATAAAAGCTACCCATTGCGTTTCTGTCCAGAAGTTCTTTTTAAAATCATTGTAAGCTGCAGTTTGAGCTGGAGGCATGACCTTCCAGTCTATAAGCGTAACTATACCCTCATCTACATATTGCTTGAGGATTAACAAACTACTATCAGTTGAATTATTATCATATAAATAAAAATGTTCAACACCTATCAATTTATGATATTCTATCCACTCTTTTAAAGAAAGACTTTCATCTTTGAATATCGCACATATAGAGAAGTAATATTTACGTTTTTCTTCTCTTGGGGTTTTAAGTCGTATTATAGACAATAAGAGCCAATGATATAAGTCCAAGACATACATCACAAGATTAATTACTCGATAAATCCATTCTGACATTATTTTATCATGAATGAACACTTTATTCCAACGTTTCATAACAAAAATTTTAATTAACTATATTTAGAAAGAGATCCTCCAAATTGATTTAACATTATATGCTAATCCCAAATATAAAGCATCTCAAAGTTTTCATATAAGCCTTTTATTGGACTATAACAATTATAAATTATACAAATAACAAACAAAACAAATAGAAACTTTGAAGTAACTAAAGTTTTTCTGTATTTAAAAATATATGAAAAGAATACAATGGTTGTATAATAAAAGAAGAACGCAATTCTTGAAAACACCTCTGCTCCAAATGAAAGTTGCATCAATATTAATCCAAAAACGCCAACATTATATAAAAATAAAAAATGTCGTTCTTTTTTTAAATATTCACACAATTTATAACCAATGATTATATATATATATCCAACAAAAACAGAGCAAAACGTATAATAGAAAGAAACAGATTGTGAGAGTTCCCTATTCCCCAATAAAACTGTTGAGACATTTTCCTCATCCGCATATTTAGCAAGCTGATTTGAACCTAAATTCAACATCATTATAATTTTTGTTATCACAGGAGACATTGCTTGCTGAATTGACGATACGCTAATAAAAGCGAACAAGGTATATAATACCAAATTCGTCTTGACGTTTGAAAAAAAAGGCACTTTATAAATTAGTAGCACAAAAAAAATCAATATTGCAGCAGAATAATGGATAAAAAATGAAACACAAAATAATAATAGACATTTTTTCCACTTTCCATCTAACAAAAAAGGTATTGCTATGTAAATAAAAGACATTGCAATGATATATCTAACCAGATTTGCAGCTTGATAAGCAGTTATAAAATAAAATAAAGGCAAAGCAAATACAATTACCCTTCTATGATTATATAACAAAAATAATATTGAGACAACCATCATCAAAGCCTCTAGTACGAACAAAGGAACAGAGCTGTCAGGAAATATTTTTGTTAAAAATTGAACAAAGAATCTAAACATTGGTTCATAAGATTCAATACCGACCTTACTTGTTCCCATGTATAAATTATTATAAACCACATAATCAACGGCCCATCCTTTTCTAAATCCTAAAGTTAAACAGTACAGACATATAGGTATTATACTTCTCTTCCAATATGTCTTTATAGAATTAATATTTTCTACACTTCTTCCAAATATTATAAAAGACAGAAGTGTGATTATTGAAAAAATACAATATGTCATTTTTTAAAGAACGAAATTAAAGTAATATAATACACAAACAAAAAGGGTAAATACAATATCAAGCATTTCAGAATACCTTTATTAACTCCTGATACAGAAACTTTTTTAAATTCTTCTATAAAATCCTTATTATTTATAAAATTGGACTTTATAAAAGCTACTTTCTCTTTTTTATGAAGATTATTTGAAGTAAAAAACAAATTTGATGTTTCTGTAAAGAGCTGATTAACTCGTTGCTCGGATATGAATGATGAAAATTGTTTTTGAGTTCCCGAATTCATTGCTTTTAGCTCTTGATATCTTTTATTAATATATTGATGAAAAATGGGAAGCTGAGACTTATAACCACGTGATATAGAGCTACTATTCTGCACATAATGATAGTAAGCTTTAGGAATAATACGAACCGCATGAATGTATTTATGATAATCAATATTAAAAATAGTATCTTCCCCGACTTTGATTCTTTCGAAAAACAAATCGTGTTCTTTTATTATGCTACTTTTATAAAAACGATTCCAAATATAATCCCTACTATTTGCTATCTCGCAATTTAAGTATAACTCAGAAGGGCAAGAGGAATGAAAATATAGGAATTCATTCACCTTTTCTTCCAAATGTCCTCCACCTTCTATTATTTTGCCAGAAATTACCATATCCACCCCATCTGTAGCATCCATCATTGCTGCAAAACCATCCGAATCGATATAATCATCAGAATCAATGAAGGTAACCCACTCACCTTTCATTTTCGCCAAAGCAAGATTTCGTGCAACTGCAGGTCCTCCATTTTCCTGATGAAAAACCCTCACCCGCAAATCATTATGTGCATATTCGTCACAAATCACACCAGACTTATCTATACTACCATCATCCACCAAGAGTATTTCGAAGTCCTGAAAAGACTGAGCAAGTATACTATCTAGGCAGCGGTGAAGATATACCTCTACATTATAAACTGGTATAATTATACTCAATTTAGGATTTTTCATTTTCATACATTTTTTTATTTATATTTATTACGATACCGCTTTTTTGATGAACTCATACGAAAAAGTTCTCATTTTATTAAGTCTTTTATAAACAGATTCATAATCAATTACAGGCATTGAATCAATATCAAAATTTTGATCCACAATGCGATCTTCAATATCCAAACATTCTAAAAGGCTTTTAATTCTAGACACACCACGTTGCTTATTTTCTGCAACAACGAACTGCTTTTTAAATAAAATAGAAAAAACACAAGCATGGAACGAATCCGTTACAATAAACTCTGCATCATAAAAGCCACGAAGCCAATCTTCCAAAGGAGGTTGTATTCTTTCGTCTATCGAAGCATGAATGTTTTCTGTTTTGGAGCCTACTCGAAAAGGTAGTATTTTTTTACTCACAGAAACTTTTTGTATTATAGCATTCTTTTCTGGTGTATCATCTAGAATATAATTCAACAATCCCCCTCTTTGTTCTAGAGATTTAACTTTTTCAAACAAATGAATATAAGAAATGTCATCCAACAACATTGTTGGATCTAAAACCCATTGAGCTTCACAATTTAAATATTTGTGACAAAGCTGCAATCCTGATTTTTCTCTAACAGAAACCATATTAAATTTTTGCAACAATGCCTTACATTTTGCAGTTTGTTCAGCAGAATACTCCCATACATCGACACCAAAAGATGGCGCATAAGCAATTCTTTTTAATGTTAAATTTTTAGCAAAATTCAAATAGGCATCTTCTATTCGATTTTCACCGAAATAAACTGGTCGCCAAACTTGATCACTACCAACAATAATCGCATCAAAACTATTATCACTAGATAATTCGGAATAAGAATCAACAACAATTCTATGAATATATTCTTTGATAAATCTATCCGTGTTTTTTCTAACTATAGATTGTGTTTTGACCACATATTTTTCTAGAAAGACAATATTATCTTTATTTCCTAATATTTTATTAACAAATCGTTTAGGATAGACAAATATCGCTTTCCATAAAGGAAGAGAGGGGACATCTGGTTTTTTATCAATAACCCACACTTCATGACCCATCTTTTCCAAAACAGTTTGCAAAGCATAAGCCTGCAATATTCCTCCATAATTCGTACAGAGCGGCAATGTTAATATTCCTATTTTCATTTTTTCATTCACTAATTTTATACTCTATGCAAGATCCAGGAAATCATCCAAATCTTGTCTTGCGATAGACTCAATATATTGTTTTTTGTTTTCTTCATCTTTAAATATTTCACCCTTCAACCTGTTTGCCAATGTATAAGGGAAGGTACCTTTGATCGACTCTGATAAAACCTTAATCAACTTGTCAGATATACCACCTCGATGTATTAAAGATATGTAGAAATCTGTCTTATAACATTTTTCACTTGGATTGTTACATATAAAGTCTTTCGAGAGATATTCTTCTATAAAGATATCATATAGCCCGTTCTCTTTCAAAACATTGAAATCTTCTGATCTATCTACATTAAAAGCGCCACGCTTATATTCATGCTTCAAGAACATTTCTAATGACTCCTTAATTTCGCCCTGCGGTATCATCCTTGCACGTAACATTTCAATATAGACATTGGCACTATTTGCAAAAAGCATGAAATCTTCATACCAAAACTTGCGAGTCATTTCGGGATTATTACCAAGAATAACAGAAACGTCTGCTGGTTTTAAAGCCAAATACATTCTAACTCGCTTCAAATTGTCTACCAAAAGACTTATAACCTTAGCCCTATGCCGTTCTGTCATCAACAAATCATGCAACAACATTGCTTGTTCTTCATATTTCATACAGGAGTCTGTCTCTTTCAAGAATAGCAACAAATCATCTTCTGTCTTAATTGCTAAGCACAACCGTTTAAAGATTACTTCTGTACTTGTTCCCTTAGGCGTAATGGATACGTTGTAGTGACGTTTATAATCATTGACAGACTGCATTAAGCTTCCAATTGGGGTAAACTTATTGTAATTATCCATAATGAAAACCCAAAATGCAGCCACATGAGAAAGAGTAATCTCCGAATCCTTGTAATGAGCGCAGTCGTTTCGGCGATTCCGCCAATAACAGACATCATCCCTTAATGTATCAGGCAATTCAAAGAATGCTGGATCATTAGTTCCATTAGCTCTTTTCCTGATACAGACAACAACTTCTGAATCCCATTTGTCTTCATTGCGCAAGTTATTCATACACGCATCCCATCTAGTTTTTTTGAAATCAGATGGCATCTCGGAATTCAAGAGATTATTCCTTACTGCTTGAATAAAAGCTATATAAGAAAGCATCAAAGCGGGTCTGGCGATACCATGACGATAACAGCGTATCGCATCATTCAAGACATCACGCAATGCCGTACCTTCCTTGAACTCATCATAGATATTAAGAAATTTAATAAATCGTTCATCCATAATGTTTCATATTTATAAGGTGCTTATGATTACACTGATAGTGATTATCTACGTAATAATAAATTTGACACCAAGTTGAATTATCAACAATCCAGTCATCTATTATGATGTAATTGTAAATAGAAACTGCTCATGAATTTGGAAGAAGCCTTTATCCTGGAATCTTCGTCCATCGTGAAATAAGCACTTGGCGAATAATGATCAGACACATGAATATATGCTAATATTTCCACGAATACAGCTAGCTTTGCCACAACAGATAATCTATCACCAAGAATTCCAAAAAGAAACTTTCTGCTAAGACTACCTCTCCAAGTTTCATCAGACATATAACTATCCGCCAAACGTAAAACAGGTTCAAAGAACTTATAGGCAATCTTTCTTATGCGATATTTTCTATAATTTACTCGAACGCCATTTATCTGCCTAGCTATTATATCCCCAACCAGTATAAAGCCCTTGTTGATTTCATTTTTCAGCAATACAGCTGCCAGCCGATAACCAAGATCTATCTTATCTTGTAATTTTCTATCATTATTTCCTTTCTCTTTCAGAACACGCATAGTGTCACAATACGCATCTAGAATAGTTTTCATGTGCGTGAAGATTGATATTGAACCAGTACACTGCTTGTGAACTTTGTAATCAAGGTAAATGTCATACTCATCTACTTTTTCACAAATGGAATCATAAAAAGAATCAAACCCCTTCTCTGTCCCAATGATAGAACTGTAATCTGTATTAAAATCCGTATAACCATAGTAGCTCAGGATTTTCTTTATCTGTGCATCATCAGATAAGGTTGGTGATACTTGCTCTGCCAATTTACTGATAGTCTCAACAATATCTTCATAAGCGGCAATCCTCAATCGGGTAATACCTACCTTAAGAGCTGTCTCTTTTTTCTTACGAGCCTGATAGTAGGCACCAAAGAAAGCCATAATGCTACCTGGTAAAAAGACCTTTAACAATGAGAATATAATTTCCCAGGTTGACTGATCTAATCCCCAATATGTATTTTCCACTATCATAGTTACTATTTCTTTCTTTTTTCAATAGCCATGGCCTTAGCTATATTCAACGCTATAAGTTTCTGTATATTTTCACGTTCTGTCATTATCTTCATATCCAACATCTGTTGTATGATTTCTCCCTTAAAACCTAAACGCTTTTCAGAATGATCTGGTTTAGACTGCACCTTGAACTTGATATGATTGATACTATCTCGTATTTCATCATATACTGATTCTATTTCTTCCGACAGTTCATCTTGAAATATAAGTCCCAATTCTATAGCCGTCACATTCTCAAACATTTTAACGTTCTTATTTTCTAAAGGAATATGGCTATCTATGAAATGCTCCTGATACATCACTATCATACGATTGAAAACGAGTATATAATTTTGAAAAAACTGCAATTTTTCATATAGACCCTTTTCGAAATAGATTCTGTTGGTACTAATAAAACGGTCAATATCCAACACAGCTGCAGTCAATTTATCCCCCGTTTGAAATACATCTAAAACCGGATATTGCGGAACATACTCCAAAGGAATTTCATGTTCTTTGATATCCGTGACAGCAATATTGATAATATTGTGAGGCAAAACCACTTGTTGCTGCATCGCTTCAAGTTTTACCACCAATGCTTCATAAATATCTAGCTTTTTCTTCATGATATCCCCTTTTACTTCAGACTCGGCAGCCCTTTGTGCAAAATAGGTGGATGTTATCCAACCCACAACGATGCCACCAACAATAAGGATGATTAATTCCAGAATCCCTTTGCCGAAATACTCAGGCAATAAGTTGATCTCGGTCACTATTTGGTGTAAAGTATCAATCATGAGGTAAATATTTAATTATTGACGTATGAAATCTTTCCAAGATAGCATTTCTGTCGTCTTCAGGCAAATCATCATATTCATCTCTAGTATATTCATCCCTTATATGAATAAACAAGAGAAGAACCATCAACGATGGACCATGCTCATACAAATCTGCTTTATCAACATTACGTTCGAAAAGCCACAACCTATATTTATCAACAAAAGAAACTTTAAACAGATTCAGGAAATTGGGCATTTGCAATCTATCAGCCAACGTACTTTTCAAATATTCACTAATATACACTATGTCGTGCTGCAATGCTATTCCAAAAATCTGGCAAGCCAAATCAAGATGCTCTTTTCTTCGCTTATCATCTAAAGATTTGTTTTCTTCTTCCATCATCTTAAATGCTGTAAGAATACTCAAAACATCATCGTTCCATTCACTTAACGAGCCTAAAATGGCTTCAATATCCTTAGGCCAGAACAAAGATTGAGTAGATTGCTCTTGAATCAACCTACAATATTCATTCAATGCCTCGTAAGAACTGAAATAAGAAACATATTCCATCTTTTGATCTCCAATGCGAAAAGGCATGCCATCTATCAAACTCCAATAATATTGCTCCAGGATAACTGGTGGTGCAATAAGCAGAGAGTTATGATGAATCAACTTGTGCAATGAGGCATATAATTTCAGCCTTTTTTCCAAGACATGCCTTTTCACGTCAAGCATTACTTCTCGTTTCTTTGAAAATACATGGGTTACATATGCTAAACACAATACAATGAGTATATATTTTAGAATGAGAATATACATATGATTTTTAAATCTATTTCATATTTCGAAATAGGGGTGCAGAGTAGTTACACACTTTTTTTATTACCTTTTTACGCATTATCTCGTCGATTCCAAAGAAAAAAACGGAAAATCCAACAGACGAGACGCAGATAATACCAACTAGAATGAAATTAATCAACTGAGTAGTATCTAAAACTTTATTTATTATAATAGGTATTGGAAGACTAATTAAAGTTACTATTATACAAACTCGATATACACTCCATATCTCCAACCATTTATAATCTACAATTTTCATTAACAACAATGGTTTCACAATTGTTCCTAAAAATGCATAAACAACGAGACTAGTCCAAGAAAGAACCAATGGTGAATATCCCATTTTAAACAATACATAGGTGATAGGAAATATCATAAAAGATAACGTTGGAGATGTCAATGCATTTTCTCGTAAACGCCCTTTGGCATAAAGCGCAGTATAGAAAGACGTGTCAAATACTTGAAATAAACTCTGCACGATGACTATCTGAAGAAAAGGTACGGTATAATCAGGTACCACACCTAACCACAACTTAAGTAAAGGGTAAGCCAACAAGCAAACAGGTAAAGCTATCAAATACATCATAAAATAAGAGTATTTGGTACTCTCCAATAACAGATGCTTTGAGCCTCCATAGTCACCAGCCGCATACTTTTTTACAATTTGTGGATTGGCTGCCTGACGAAAGTTTGAGACGAATTGATTGGCAGCCATATTTACCTGGAGCGAAATGGCTCTTGCTGCGACAACAGCAGGTGCAAAAAACATGTTGAGTAATATCAATACACCTTGACTATTAAGAGCTATTGATGCATTGGCAAACATGCTCCACCCTGAAAATCCTGCAATTTCTTTAAAAATCTTCTTATCGAAAGAAAAAGAAAAGCGAGCTTCTTCAAAATGATGAGTACAATAGAAACGATAGAAGCACATAATACTTACTTGCACACATAAGAGCAACGTAGCATACATCATTAATCTATCAAAATCTCCAATTGTCAACAGATAACAGATTAACAACTTAGCTGACACCTCAAAGATGCTCATATAAGCATATATCGACATCTTTTCATGAGCAACGATAGTAGCATTGTATGGTACCTGAGTTAATGTGAAAACTGCAGTTAATATTGAAAGATGGTATGTATAAACTGCCGCCGACAATCTATCGGGAGCAATAACCATCTTAGTATATAAGAACCAAAGTCCTATCGTTTCTGCAATAATTACTATCAATATTGCTATTAATATATGGATATTGAGTGTAGTGGAAAAAGTTCTTTTTAATTTTTCTACATTACCTTCACCAAGTGCATAGGTCAGGAATCTCGAAGAACCTGTAGATAATGCTCCATTAATGAAAGATAAGAATCCAACAACACCACCAACAGCTTGATAAATTCCATAGTCATCTACTCCCATTTTCTGCAAGATAATACGAGAAGTGAAGAGAGAAATCACCATAGTAAACATCATACGACAATAAAGAAAGAGTGTATTTTTTGCTATTGTCTTATTATTAGATTGATTATTTTCCATTCTGTTTTTATTAATCATTTAACATAGCTTTTTATTTTACGCAAAAAACCAATTGCTTTTTCTTTACAGTAAGACAATTTTATATTTTTTTGTAAAGATGCATTATATTTCTGACGATTTATCTCTTTTCTTTCCTCCAAATAATCTATAAATATAGGCTTATATAAATTGTCATATTTAGATATAATCCTATCCCAATCACCATCAAAAGCATAATCTATACCAGAAAGCCAATTATTCTCCTTATAATAATTCACAGTCATTTCAAGTCCCTGTCGCAAAGAAATGTTTGTTTTAAAATATGGTACGGCATCTTTTATTTTGTCATTATTCAATAATTGACTTATACCACGCCCACCAAGAATTTCACCTTTTCTATGAGGCATTTCTTTTGCCAAAGTTTCTTTATCTAAATTAAAATAGATCGGAGATTCGTGTAATATGTCTCCTAATATTTCTATAACTTCTTTCCATTTATATCGCTCATCCCCGACAATATGAAATGCCTGATTGATAGCCTTTTCATTTCCAAAAAGTCCAACAAGACCAATTGCAAAATCTTCAACTCTTGTAATTGTAGAATAGGCCTCACCATTATCCCATAATACGATAGGCTTATGATGGAGAATTCTTTGAATCAATGTACCATGATAACCATATAAGGGTGTTATTCCATATGGTATTCGGGTATTTCCATATGTTACTGCTGGACGAACTATAGTATAATAAAAATGATTTAACTTTGCCAACTCAATTAGTTTTTTTTCACAGGCAACTTTATCTATACTATATTGCCATACAGGGTTAATTAAAGGAGAATCTTCTATACACTCATAATTTCCCTTTCCTTTATTATAAACAGCGCATGAAGAAAAAAAGATATATTGTCTGCAAATATTTTTAAATAATGAGACACTATATTCTATATCATTTTCTGTATAACACAATACATCTACTACAACATCAAAAAATCGTTGTTGTAGTATTTCTTTCATTTGATTTTTATTACGATAATCTGCTGTCAGAATTTCTACTTCTTCTGGCAAAACCTGATTTTTAGATTTTCCTCTATTTATACATGTAACATGATGGCCCCGCTTTAAAGCTTCATTAACAACAGCAAAACTAATAACACCAGTACCTCCAACTATTAATATATCCATTTTAATACCATTTAATATTTTCTTTTATAACTTTAGCAGGTGAACCACCGACTAAACTATATGGTGGCACATCTTTAGTTACGGTTGAATTGGCTGCAACAACAGCACCTTCACCAATAGTAACACCAGGCATAATAGTACATCCGGTACATAACCATACTCTATCACCAATATGTACAGGAGCATGATTTCTATAATGCTCGTTAATGATGACATGAGGACCATTCCAATCTCGTATGGATACATTTCTACCAATGCGAACACCATTACCTATAGTTACTTCCTTTGCACACATAATGGTTAATCCCACATTACATGCACCTTGGCCTATTGTCAGTTTACCACCATTTACAATTTCGATATAAGCCCCATAACGAAGATTATATGGTCCCGAACCATAACGAGTCAAAGGACCATTATGAATCTCTAATTTCGTATTTGCCTCCATTCTAAGACAGGTTGGCATCTTCATGCCCTTCACAGGATTATTGCCAAAAAGGAAAGGTGCCTTTATTTCAATCTTTGCAGAAGGATGAATATCAAAGACAGCACTTGGCATTGTATAGATAACATGTCCAGCCTTTATATTGGAAATCGTATTCTTTCTAAAGTTTACCTTAATGAAATTAGACCAGGAACGATAAGAAAAACCAAATCTTTTATAAAAGTAATAGCCTGCCTTTAAAATAAATTTTACTTTATATTTAAGCGTCTTATTTTTAGGTATTAAAGGGAAATATTTTGCAGTCACCTCTTCAAAAGTGCCTCTATCTAAATCTTCAAAGAACGCTTTTCTATCAATCTTTGCTGGTTCTATCGGCTTGCGAAGAGCAATGTTTCCCGGTAAAATGGATTCAAATTTAGTCTCTTCCCATTCCAACTTATCCTTTACCTTCTCAAAGTATGCAATACCTTTATTGGAATTCAAAAGAATCATGGAAGTACCTATGTTGTTATCCATATTAGGGTCAACTTTTTCAATACCCCAATAATCCGCTATCGTAATATCAGCCATTCTTGGAAAGCCCTTATACTGGCAAGAATAACAACTTGGACGACAATAAACATTGGTATGATAGCCTCTACGGAAGTCATCTATCATTCCTACACCATAATATGATTTTCCATTATCGAAGACAACCTTTCTTGTCAAATTACGCCATCCAAGCTCTTTATTTTTAGCCTTGACATAAACAACCTTTCCTCCGAACTTGCGCTCAAGAGAATCAAGATACTTACGATAAACCTTTGGTGAATTTACACCACGGCAAATAAAATCTACAATGATGAGATTTTCATAATCTTTTCTCAGGAATGATCGCAAAGCTGCCATCTGACAAGGTGTTCCACAAGCCAAGACCTTCTCACCTTTGCGTAAAAGATCTCGTATTTCTTTATATATACCTTCAGCCTTGCTCTGCAAATACTTTGAACTGCGTAACTTCTTTAAATCATCCGGATTATTAGATATGAAATTCTTAACCGAAAAATCGTCATTGTAGATAGCTCCACTAACATAACCTCCTTCTTCATACATAGCATCAGCCAATGCAGAAAAAGCTCCACCAGATGTACTATCCCAACGAACACTCATTTTTTTATTGATAGCAGCTATCGTATGAGCAGGTTGTGGATAATCGTTTTTCTTGATATCTGCAATATTCAATTCTGGACAAACCTTATTGCAAAGACCACAATCAACACATTTTGTTTCATCTACTACAGGATACCAAAAACCTTCAATATCCGTTTTTAAAGAAATTGCCTGATGAGCGCATACATCAACACAAGCGCAACATCCACAACACTTTGATTTATCTTGTATATTTATCATTGTGATAATAATTATTTCAAATATTCACTAAAATCAGTCAATCTCATATCACCCTTCTTCAGGAAGGTATCATGCATGGCAAAGGCGGCACGCATGCTCTGTGGTTCGTGTCCCTTCTCGGCGAATTTCAGATACTCACGGAGCATAGCTCGATAATCCGGATGCGCACAGTTCTCGATAATCTCCTTGGCACGACGCAAAGGACCCTTGCCACGAAGATCGGCTACACCCTGCTCAGTAACGATGACATCCACATCGTGCTCGGTGCTATC
>ULNV01016566.1_pt1 | contig 16494 bp, 18 predicted proteins | sample 1952011 | NCBI WGS metagenome assembly ULNV01 (sample SAMEA4835586, study PRJEB28245) | human gut metagenome | biome: gut microbiome; material: fecal sample | place: Denmark | collected 2008
ATCAATTATTCTTTCTCCTCATATTCTCCCAACACCTTGATCTTCTTCACCAGCGGCGTGATGGCGTCGATGCTCTGGCGGTAGCGGGTCAGGTTGTCGAAGGTGAGATCCACGTAGAAGAGATATTCCCACTCATGTCCGATGTTCGGCAGCGACTGAATCTTGGTAAGATTGATGTCGTAGAAACTCAGGATGGTGAGCACCTTGGAGAGCGATCCCTTATCGTGAGCCAGACTGAAGACGATGCTCGCCTTGTTTGCCTTCTCGATAGGACGGAGAAGAGCTGCCTTCTGCGGATTGCAGACCACGAGGAATCGGGTGTAGTTGTGCGGATTGTCGTGGATGTCCTCCTGCAATATCTTCATGCCGTACATCTGGGCAGCATACGAAGAGCAGATGGCAGCCCACCCATGCACCTTGTGCTGTGCGATGTAAGCCGCCGAACCGGCAGTATCCTCTGCCTCCACCGCCTTAAGGTCGGGATGGTTTGCCAGGAACTTGCCACACTGCATCAGAGCCACCGGATGGGAGTGAACCTCCTGCAGGGTGTTCCAGTCGTCATCAGGCAAGCAGCAGATGCTGTGCTCGATGTGAAGCTTGTGCTCGCCCACCACGGTGGTACCGCTCTGTCGGAGCAGCTCGTAGTTGTGGAGCAGGCTTCCTGCTATGGTATTTTCGATGGCGCAGATGCCGACCACCGTAGGGTCTCGCTTGATGTTCTCGAACACCTCCTCGAAGGTGGCGCAGCAAATCAGCTCAATCTGTTCGCCCTCAAAATACTGATGGGCAGTGATGTCGTGGAACGATCCCAACTCTCCTTGTATTGCTATTCTCTTCATTGCCGTATCTCTCTTTTTTACGAAAAACGGTCCAACTCTTGATAGAGCGGGACCGTTTCGATGATTTCAAAGAATCTAATATCCTAAGTTGAAATTTACACGCAACTTCCCGCTTTACAATTGCTTGCAAAGTAAAAGTAATAGCTAAAAAAGTAAGCGTTCAACTTCTTCATAATTCTTATTTGTTTAATTTGTTATTCACTCGTTGCTTCGAGTTTCGACCCCTAGAAGTCTCTACTCGTTTGCAAAAGTAATACTTTTCTTTGATACCGCCAAACAATTTGTCACTTTTTTCTTGAATTTCCTTATATTTTATGCTTTTCGGCAGTTTTTCAGCAGATTTTTAATAGAAAATCCCAAAAATCGGCAGAATTTTATCAGCATTCCTTCTGCAATTATCGGCAGTGTTCTCTTCCTTCAGCCTTAAACTCGCCGCTGAGTTCCCCTATTTTCTCGGGGTTCAGCTGCAGGTATCGCTGCATATCCTTCCGGGCTCCATCCTTGTCGCCCATCTGCATCAGCAGGTTTCCCCGCTTTAGCAGATGTTCGCTCAGGGCAGCCTTGATTTCGGCATCCTCGCCGTCGGTCTCCAGCTTCTTCTCCAGCTCCACCACCTGCTGCGTGAGGGTAGCCACAAGAAGAACAGGATTCATTTCATTCAAATCCATTTTCTATCCTATTTATATTGATATATATGTCTTACTACTTATATATAATAATGTGGATTTACTTGATGGCTCCGATGATTTCTGTCACCGATTTGCAGCCGTGGGCATCCAGCCACTCGTTGATACCGTCCTTCACCTTCTTGGTTACGGCAGGATCCAGGAAGTTGGCTGTACCGATTTCGATGGCTGTGGCACCACACATCAGGAACTCGATGGCATCCTTGGCGTTCGAGATACCGCCCAAGCCCACCACTGGGATGTTGACGGCATGAGCCACATCATACACCATGCGCAGGGCTACAGGCTTCACACAAGGACCGCTCAAGCCACCCGTGCGGATGCTCAGCAGCGGCTGGCGCTTCTCTATATCCACCGCCATACCCATCAGCGTATTGATGAGCGAAACGGAATCGGCACCCTCTGCCTCTACGGCACGGGCTATGTCGGCAATGCTGGTAACGTTAGGCGAAAGCTTCACGATAAGCGTCTTGTCGTACACCTTGCGCACAGCCTTCACCACGCTTGCCGCACCCTCGCAGGTAACGCCGAAAGCCATACCGCCATCCTTTACGTTAGGACAAGAGATGTTCAGCTCGATGGCAGGAATCTTCTCCAGCTCGTTTATGCGCGCCGCACACTCGGCATAGCTCTCAGGCGAATGTCCGCTCACGTTTACAATCATGTTGGTATCGATATCCTTAATCTGAGGATAGATGTGCTCGCAGAAGTACTCCACGCCCTTGTTCTGAAGACCCACGCAGTTGAGCATACCCTGAGGCGTTTCAGCCATTCTAGGATAGTCATTTCCCTCGCGTGGTTCCAGGGTTGTACCCTTCACGATGATGCCTCCTATTTCCTCCAGAGGAACGAAATCTGCAAACTCCAATCCGTAGCCGAAAGTACCCGATGCTGTCATCACAGGGTTCTTCAGTTTCAAATCCTTTATATTTACACTTAAATCAGCCATAATCTTTCTAATTCAAATAATATTCTATTACAATTTTAGAGCATAAATGCTCGGATTAGATATCCCAGGTGAGCTGCTTGATGTTGATGACAGGGCCATCGGTGCAAACGCACTTGTGTCCCTCGGTGGTCTTCTCCACGCAGCAGAGGCAGGCACCCACGCCACACGCCATCTTGTTCTCCAGCGACACCTCGCACTCCACGCCAGCCTTCTTGGCAAAGTGCGCCACGCTCACCATCATAGGCTTAGGACCGCAGGTGGAAATCATATCAAACTGCTCGTTCTCCAGCACAGAGTGGTTGGTTACGAAACCCACCTCGCCGGCAGAACCATCCTCGGTGGTGATGCATACCTTGCCTATCTTGGCAAACTCGTCGAGCTCCAGCAGGTCGGTATCCTTTCGGGCACCCAGCAGGAAGGTGACTTCTGCACCGAAATCCTTAATCATCTTACCAAAATAGAGGAGCGGAGCCACGCCTACGCCACCACCCACAAGCAGGTATTTCTGCTCCTTCCGGGTAGGCATCGTAAAGCCGTTGCCCAATGGCAGCATACAGTTGAGCGTATCGCCCGCCTGCAGTTTTCCGAGCTGCTTTGTGCCGTCGCCCACCATGGCAACGAGCAGCCAGAGCTGGTTCTTCTCGCGGTCTACGAAGTTGATAGAGATAGGTCGGCGAAGCATTGTCGTAGCCGAATGATCCACTCTTACTTCCACAAACTGGCCAGGTTTCATTTCTGGCAAAGGTTTCTCGTCGGTAAGCTTAATCAACACATGCTTGTCGCTAAGGCTTTCCACAGAAACCACCTTGAGGTCGAGAACATACTTTTTCATCTTTTCGATATTATTATATTATAATGTTATTCACTAATGTTATTGCAACCTTATTTATATATAGGTGCAACTTTTTATATATAGGTGCAAAGGTACTGCAAAAAATCGAAATTCACAAATCCGAGAGGAAGTTTTTTGCCCCGCCTTACTTCTTCGGCACAAAGGTCTCCCAGGTCTGGTCATCGTAGAAGATGCGGATTTCCGTAATCTTACGCTGCGGTTTGTCCACATATTTAACCGCCGCATTGGCGATATTTTTAGGTGTCCTTTTTACACCGTGCATCTGAGGCTGGTCGAAGAGCGAGGGAGAAGCAGGAGAGGAATCCTGTCCGTCTGCCCCGAAATCGAGCGAAGGCTCCATGGTGCCGCCTGCCATGCCGCCAGCCCCGGGCATGCCGCCCTGAGCACCCATATCCGCTGATGCAGAAGCACCTCCATACATATCCAGCGAATCCTCGGTGCCCATGCTGCCTGCACCCGTAGAACTCCCCAATGATGCTCCAGGAGCCCCGCCTTCCACCTTATTAATATACATAGGAGGAGTACCGAAAAGCAACCACTCAGTGTTCACCTGAGGGAACTTTTTCTTGATTGCATCCACGATGTCGAGCGTAGGTTTGGTACGGTCGTTGAAGATGTTGCTCAGGGTTGCTGTCGACTTTCCGATGAGCTGAGCGAAACTCTGCTGGTTGAGTTTCTGGTCCTCCATAATCTGTCTGATTCTATCTTTCATGCCACTCAAAATTTTCAGTTTATACGATGTTTCAATCGATGTTTTATTTCCGAACAGGGCGTTTTTTGCCCCATTTTTCTAAGATTTTACAAAGGTAAAGCAAAAATTTGGTTATACCAAACTTTTCTGCAAAAATTTAGTTTTTTAAACTTTACGTTTATGTTTTCAAATTTATAAACTACCATTTAGAAATGTAAGTTTTCTGATTCGGATTTATATATCTGATTTTACTATTCTAAATTAGTTACAAAGCTTTTCTTGATGCAAAAGAAGCAAATCGCTGATTCCCAAAGCCTATTTTAGCCAAAAAGTAGGCATTTTAGGGGCGTATGCACTTTGATATGTCTATTTTTGAGAAAACAGATTGAAGCTTGAAATAACTAAAATATATAACTCACTGGGTTTCATATATTTCCAAGTCTAAAATCATTAATGTATATTTATACATTTATACAACCAAATCATGGTATTCATGTTTATGTTTATAAATCGTAACACCATTTATCAACATAAAGTTTTCTCTAATTTACTTTTATAAACTAAATCACCGATTTATATTTATTCTATTTATAATTATAAATTATAGATATATAAACCTTAAAGAATGCAAACACTAAATTTTTGGGGTAAAACGATGGCAAATTTTTCCATTTTGAGCGTTTTCAAGCCCGCAGGCCGAGTTTTGGGCAAATTTGCGAGTATTGAAGGGGGTTATTTTCGATAACCCATTGATATACACCATAGTTAGGTATGATTTCACCGAAAACAGGAAAATCGCCATCTAGATGAGAAAACCACGAAAACGAGACTCGACACGAGAGAAAAACAAAAAAAATAGCGCCCGTTTTCTCGTCAACGAACGCTATTTCCATCTCTTTTTGGAGGCTAAACGCCCTCCCCGATTCCAGATCATTTCATTTTCCAAACAAAAGGGAGAAGGAGCAAAAATCGCTCCTCCTCCCCACCCCTTCTTCGCCGACTCGCAAAGCCACAAATCGAGTCGGAAATGAAGTTGTTTTTCCACTAATGAAGGATGAAAAAGATGAGTTCCTTCATCAGTTCGCCAGCCGAAGTAAACGGATTATCGATGCCCTTGCTCTTCGCATCCACCTCCTTCATCTTCTCGATAATCTGCATCACCTTCACGCCGGAATAGTTTCTCATTCCCGTCAGATAATCGCGCACGCCCCAAGTTCCTTTCAAATCCAGGAATTTTGCGAACTCATTTTCGTTCTGCTTGTTGGGTGCATAATAGGCTATCATCAGATTCTGGAAGTAAGAAAAGAGCAACGGGAGAATCGCATAGAGCGAACCCGTCTTCGGGTTGCTGTCAAAATACTTTATTATCTGATTTGCCTTGAAAACGTCGCGCTGGATGATGGCATTGCGAAGCTCGAAGGCATTGAAGTCTTTGCTCACGCCGATTTCCTTCTCCACCACGTCGGGGGTAACCCTGCGGTCGGAATCGCTCAGCGAGATGAGCAGCTTGTCGAGCTCCGATGTGAGACGGTGGAGATCGGCTCCGATGTGGTCGGCTATCATCTGCACCGCCTTCGGCTCTATCGTAGCCTTCCTTGCCTTCAGATAGGTCTCGATGAAGCCAGGAAGCTGCCGGTCGTAGAGTTTCTTGCTTTCAAAGACCACGCCCGCCTTTTCTGCTCGGGGCAGGAATTTCTTTCTTCTGTCTATCGTGCCGTTTTTATGACAAATCACGAGCACGGTAGACTTCACCGGCTTTTCCAGATACCGCTCCAGCGCCTCCAGGCTCTTCAGGTTCTGCGCCTCCTTCACAATCACCACTCTATACTCGGCCATCATCGGATAACCCTTGCACTGGTCCACTATCTGAACTGCCGTGGTATCCGCGCCGAAAAGCACCGTCTGGTTGAAATCACGCTCCTCGGGCTGCAGCACCGACTCCGCAATATAGTCGCAGATCTTGTCGATATAGAAAGGTTCGTCGCCCATCAGCACATAGACGGGCGCAAACTCACGAGCCTTCAATGATTTCATCACCGACTCGTAACTTATTGCACTTTTCTTTTCTGCCATTGATTTATTTTTTGTATCTTTGCAATGTTATTCAGATGCAGCCCCGGGAGTCAGCCCATGAGTTTACCCATGGCATGTGCCCAGGAGACCTGCATTTCCACCTGCAAAGGTACAAAAATAAATCGAACTATATATATAATAAGGTAGAGAAATTAAAAAAAGAGATATGATTCGCTTAAACTTGCCAACTTTCGACATCAAGGTTTCGGGTACCCGACAGCAGCCCAGAATCCTGGATGTGCTGCGCAGAAAATACGTGGCGCTCACTCCCGAGGAGTGGGTGCGCCAGCATTTCGTTCACTTCCTCATAGAGCACAAGGGCTATCCCGCCGGACTGCTTGCCAACGAGATTCAGCTCAAAAGCGGCGACAAGGTGCTGCGTGCCGACAGCGTGCTCTACAGCCGCGACCTGAGCCCCCGGATGATCATCGAGTACAAGGCACCCCACATCCCCATCACTCAGAAGGTGTTCGACCAGATATCGGTATACAATCTTCTGCTCCACGTAGACTTCCTGGTGGTGAGCAACGGGCTGGAGCATTACATCTGCAAGATGGACTATGAAGGTAAAAAATATGTATTCCTTGAAGACATCCCCGAATACTCCGATTTATTGACAATATAAGAAAAATGGGCAGCAGGGCATCCCCTCCGTTTCCATCCCATTTTTCCATCATTATCGCCAAAACACCCCATTTATCCCCCTTCAAAATTCGCATATTTCCGGGCAACTGTACGGCTGCTCAGAAATACGCAAATTTTGGAGGGCTTTTTTGCTGCAAATACAGTTATTTTTTAATAAAAATCAGCGCTACATTTTGTTTTCTACCTATTTATTATTATCTTTGCAGAAATTTTAAATTCAAAAAAGTAATGGCAACAGACAACATGAAAATAGCCGTAGCCGGAACAGGCTATGTAGGACTCAGCATCGCTACGTTGCTAAGCCAGCACCACCAGGTAGTGGCTGTGGATGTGGTTCCGGAAAAAGTGGAACTCATCAACAACAGAAAGTCACCTATCCAGGACGACTATATAGAGAAGTACCTGACAGAAAAGGAACTCAACCTCAAGGCTACCACCGATGGAGCAGAAGCCTATAAGGACGCCGACTTCGTGGTAATCGCCACACCTACTAACTACGACCCCGTGAGAAACTACTTCGACACATCACACGTAGAAGAGGTGATTGAACTCGTAAAAGAGGTGAATCCCGATGCCATCATGGTTATCAAGAGCACCATCCCAGTGGGCTACTCCGAGAACATCCGCAAGAAGATGAACTGCGACAACATCATCTTCGCACCCGAATTCCTCCGCGAAAGCAAGGCCCTCTACGACAACCTCTACCCTAGCCGCATCATCGTGGGAAGACCCGAGGGCGACGAACGCCTCGACAAGGCAGCCCACATCTTCGCAGCCCTGCTGCAGGAGGGAGCCATCAAGGAGAACATCGACACCCTCTTCATGGGACTCACCGAGGCTGAGGCAGTGAAGCTCTTCGCCAACACCTACCTCGCCCTGAGAGTGAGCTACTTCAACGAGCTGGATACATACGCCGAAATGAAGGGACTCGACACCAAGGCTATCATCGACGGCGTGGGACTCGACCCGAGAATCGGCACCTTCTATAACAACCCATCCTTCGGCTATGGCGGCTACTGCCTGCCAAAGGATACCAAGCAGCTGCTCGCCAACTATGCCGACGTGCCTGAGAACCTGATTCAGGCCATCGTGGAGAGCAACCGCACCCGCAAGGATTTCATCGCCGACCGAGTGCTCAACATGGCTGGCTACTACGACTACGCCAACCAGAACAACTACAACGAGGCAGAAGAGAAGCCTTGCACCATCGGCGTTTACCGCCTCACGATGAAGAGCAACAGCGACAACTTCCGCCAGAGCAGCATCCAGGGCGTGATGAAGCGCATCAAGGCAAAGGGTGCCCAGGTGATTATCTACGAGCCGACGCTGAAGAACGGAAGCACCTTCTTCGGAAGCCTCGTAGTGAACGACCTGGAGGAGTTCAAGCGCCAGAGTCATGCCATCATCGCCAACCGCTACGACAAGTGCCTGGACGATGTGAAGGAGAAGGTATACACCCGCGACATCTTCAGAAGAGACTGATTTGAGTTAATAGTTTATAGTTAAAAGCGGAAGACAGAAAATAACAAATTATTAAAATAGATAAAAAATGGCAAAGTTAGTTATCAATTCCTATGAGGAATTTGCTTCTCACCTGGGTGAGAAATTAGGAGAGTCAGAATGGTTGCAGATCGACCAGGATCGTATCAACAAGTTTGCAGACGCTACCCTCGACCCACAGTGGATCCACGTAGACGTAGAGCGCGCCAAGGTAGAAAGCCCTTACCACAGCACCATCGCCCACGGCTACCTCACCCTCTCTGTGTTGCCTTACCTCTGGCAGCAGATCATCGAGGTGAACAACATCAAGATGCTCGTTAACTACGGCATGGACGAGATGCGCTTCGGCCAGCCGGTAATCACCGGTTCACGCGTTCGCCTCGTGGCAACACTCCACGAGATTCAGAACCTGCGCGGCATCTGCAAGACCAGCATCAAGTTTACCATCGAGATTGAAGGCCAGCGCAAGCCAGCCCTTTCAGGCATCGCCCAGTTCCTCTATTATTTCGAGAACTAAACCGGCATGGCGGCAGGAAAATGGATAGGAGGTTTCCTCGGTTTCATCACCGGCGGACCTCTTGGTGCCCTTGCCGGCTTTGCCCTGGGCTCACTCTTCGACCATGGCATGGACGAGGTGAACAAGCCGGGCAATGGCGGGGGCGAGGGCAATGAATACTCCAACGCCTACGAAGCCTACAGCGGCTACGGAAGAAGCCAGCAGGGATACCAGCAGCAGGGATACGGCCAGCAGCACGCCTACGAGGGCCAGCGCAACAGCTTCATGTTCTCGCTTCTGGTATTGTCTTCGTATATCATTGCCGTGGATGGCAAGATTATGCATTCTGAGATGGAGCTGGTGCGCCGGTTCCTGCTCCAGAACTTCGGCGAATCGGCCAAGAAGCAAGGCGAGGAGATACTTCTCAAGCTCTTTGAGCAGCAGAAGCGCATGGGCATGCAGCAATATCGCAGCGTGATACACGACAGCTGCCATCAGATTCGTGCCAACATGATGTACGAACAGCGCCTGCAGCTGCTCAACTTCCTGGTGATGATAGCCCAGGCCGACAACGTGGTTTCTCCAGAAGAGGTTCAGGCCCTGAAGGAGATAGCCATCCACATGGGTCTGGAGCCATCAGATGTAGACCAGATGCTGGGCATGCATGGCGACAGCAGTTCATCGGCATCATCCGCCACATCGCTTGATGATGCCTACCGCATTCTGGGCATCACGCCCGATGCCTCTAACGACGAGGTGAAGGCTGCCTATCGCAAGATGGCGCTGAAGCATCACCCGGACAAGGTGGCAGCCCTGGGCGAGGATGTGCGCCGTGCCGCAGAGAAGAAGTTCCAGGAAATCAACGATGCCAAGGATAAAATCTACAAGGCAAGGGGGATTTAACCTGGGATTTTTGTCAGCAAGTCTGTAGCCTGTTAAGGGCAAAAAGTATAAAAAATAGAGGGTGTGTCAAAAGTACATGACACACCCTCTTTTTTTTATATCAGATGAAGAAGAAATCTAGATGATGGTAATCCAGATGGATTCCTCCTTCTGCTGCGCCTCCTCTATCAGTTTCATCAGTCGGTGAAGCCAGATGCGGGAGTTCACCACCATACCCTTCTGCTTGTTCTCGCCCACCAGGATGCAGCCCTGGGTATCGTCGGGATAGTTGCCGGCATGGATACGGATGCCCTCGAAATTCGGCACGCCCTGCAGATAGGGCAGCCACTGCTTGAACCTCGGCGACATCGTGACAAGCACCCGATAGGATCCTTCGGGGATGGCGGTGTGGCCCGGAATCTTTCTCGCCACCTTGCCACTCTCCCTGCCATACTTGCCCTTCTCCTCCTCGGGCTTCAATTCCACACCCTTCAGGTTGCGCCACGTAGGCTCCAGGGTGTCGCAGAAGTAAGCGTCCTTCGACAACTTCTGCAAGTCAAACTGATGAAGAAAACTTCTCTTGTCGCCCGCCTTCTTGCCCGAAAGCGCCTTGCGCTTCACGTCGGCATCAGGCAAGATATAGAGGCGCCCAATGGTATAAGAATTCTTCTTTGCTATACGCTCTAAAACTATTTCCATAAGCATTATATTTTAATGTGTAAACATCCCAGTAAGCTAACTCAAATCCAGCCCGTCGCGTCTGTACTTAAGCTTCGTAAAACTGTGATAACTGTTATTGTGACTGTCATTGCTGCCACGTCTTATATATTTTCTGTATACCCAGGTAGCCAGCAGATGAGCCGTACCCTCTTTCGGCAGCCCCAAGGCATTACGTGCATCCACCACCTGCTGCTCGGTAAACATATCCGGCAGCGCCTGGAGAAGATTGGAAGGTCCGCGCTTGTTGGAATGCTCACCCCTGTTGGCAGAATTGCGGATATCCTCCTCGAAGAACCGCATCTTGCACCACAAGTCATAACGCTCGCTCCAGCGGATGAAATCCTCAATCTCCTCCTCCCATCTGTAGCCATTTGCCACATAAAGCACACAAGCCTTCAGATAGGCAATCACATTGGCACGGAAGGTGAAATTCTCGTAGATTCTGTTCTGCATAACCTGCGAAAAATCAGCATTCTCCTCACTCAGTTTATCTGCCAAGGCGTATGCTTCCGGGCATTCTATCAACCCCGTGGCAGCACAGAGGTTCTCGATATACGGCTTCAGCTTCTTTCTAAACTGATCGTCGTAGGTGCCATACACAGGAACTCTCTCGCCGATTTCTCTTTCGGGAATCGTACAGAAATTGATTCTGCTCAGCGGTCCGTCGGTCAGCACTTTTGAAAAGTAACGCTGTCCCTTCTCGATGGTGGTGGAAGCATTCCAGTTGAAGCGGATGGTAACACGCTCGGTAACACTCTGAAGTCCGACTCTTGTTTGTCCATAGATATTACCCGGGTCAAAAGCAAGACACATAATTCGGAAGTGCTGATTTCCAATACCCCTCAAGGCATCAAACTGATCTATTTCGTTAAGCGAAGTATAGAGGAAGTGCTCTTTAGCCTCTGCTGTACGCATCACGAAAGCCGGATTAGTCATGTCGGCATCAATCTCTTGAATAATGAGATTGTCTGGACGCTTGCGTTTATCCTTGTTGGCTCCCTTGCGCATCATCTCTTCCTTCCACTCCTTTTCACGCTGCAGGTTTTCCATGTCGCGCTTACGGATATCCTCCATAATCACCGAAATCGGCATCTGCACGCAGCTTTTGCCAGCACCTGTACCAGCTAACAGACAGCACATTAGGGTAGCTTCATGCTCCACATTATCAATGTATCTGAATCTTGTTTTCCAGAGGTGTGTAGCCAGAGGAGGGAAGATGGCGCAAGCCACGGCAGGCTTGTAGATATCCGGAGACTGGGATACCAGGAGCTCTACGAGCTTGGGAAGTTTCTTGGGCATGGGTGGAGCTGGTGGATATTCATCTTCGCCATCATTACCTTGAGCATTGAGGTTTGAGCTTTTAACTTTAAACTGCAAACTGTCAACTTGCTGAATGGCCTGTTTCTCAGCCGTGGCATTGATGCGGATCACATCACGAGAGAATGGCTTCGAACTGTCACCATATTTCGCATAGAAATCATGAATCAGCTGATGGCAGTCACGCTCCCCGTAATAGCTAGGCATCTTCTTCGCCACCACCTTCATCAGCTCGTCCTCTCCCATCACTCTAGATGCTCCTGCGCTCATGATGGCGAGCAGGGAAGAGTGACGGGAACCGATGGTATCGATATCCATTCCCTGCAATCCCGCTGCCTCCTTGAAGAGTTCGAAAGCTATGAGATTCTTCTCACTAGCTTCTTGGATTGCCACTCCGCCAGCATTCTGATTATCTCCAGCAGGGCTGAGATGAGAATCATTAACACGATGGCTATCACCAGGTTGGGCAGGCTGAGCAGCAGTGCCAGCATAAACAGCGTTATCGCCGTTAGTGCCCTGAAATCGATTGTCTTCACTTTGAACATGGTCATTACTTTGAACTTTGAGATTTGAACTTTGAACTTTATGATTACTATTAACTTTTAACTCTAAACTATTAACTGCGTTAGCCACACCCCTGCCGTCAATCGTCAGCCCCCTCTTCAGGAAAGCCTCTCTTCTCAACGAAATCTCCTCTGCGGGCAGCACCCCATACCACTCCTTAGAGCGGTAAATCTCGGAATCCTTATCCGTGATAAAGATGATTCTCTCGGGCGTGATGCAGCTCTTGTCATACGGAATCCCCGAAGCCTCGCAATACGCACGCTGCGTCTCCTCGATGGTCATCCCCACTGGCATGCGGATATCAATATGCAGCTTCTTTCTGGCGGAATACTCCAGATGCAGCAGCATACCTTTCCAGATGGTGTCGCTGCAGTTCAGCTCACGAGCCTTCTCCAGCGCCTTCTCCACATACTCCGCATCATCCACATCCACGGTGGTCTGAAACAGGAAACTTTCCGGATCAGCATCGCCCTGCGAACGGTGGTTGTTTCTGAAGCAGGAGTAGTGGATGGCTCTGAAAGGCAACTGTTTCTTCAGTTCCTCCCTAGCCTTCGCCAGCGCCTTCTCATCCTGAGCATTCACGCCAGCTATCGGTTTCTCGCCACGAATCTGCCCTATCACCCCCTTCAGCCACGGCTGGGCTATCAGCTGGTCGTACACCGCCAGGGGCTGGGAAGAGTTGATTCTTCCCATGTTGCCCTTGCGTGCAGGGTTCAGCGCCATTACTTGTAGTCTTCCCATGCAATGTCCTCCTTAAACTTCTTAACCTTACCTCTCATCTCCAGCACCTCTTTGTAAAGGTACTTCATGATGTCTGCCTTGTTCATCTCCTTCGGGAAGGAGAAAGAGGCAAACACACGCTGCGGTGAAGTTCTCAGGGCGCCATGCGAGGTATGGATAATCTCCGTATACTTCTTCTCGCCCGTCTGTGCATAAGGCTTGAAGTCGAGCTGGTCGCCGAAATCACCACCGCTGCACACCAGTCTGCCTGGAATCACCTTCGGATTATCCGAGATAATCTCCGCATCGTTCCATGGCGACTTGCGGATAGCGATGTTACCACACTCGTCAGTAATGATACTGGCATCCACCTTCTGGGCGTTCAAAAGCGCCTGCTTTGCAACCTTAGCTGCATCCTTGGCCATTGCAGCCTTAACTGCAGCGTCAAAACTTGTCTTGCTCATAATAAATATATTCAAAAGTTTAGAAAGTATATATATAAAAGTTTTAGAAAGCATGTATTAATCCAAAAAGCTGGTCGTTGATGATGAGCATCCCCGTCACATCCATATAGATGTTGATAGGCTCCAGGATGGTGTTGTCTGAAATCATCATCACGCCTTGTGCCGCATGAGTCATCGACATCACAGGGTCGTTCACACACTTCTTCACATCCCCCAGCACCCACTTGGCAGCCAGTTTTTCTGTGGCGCATTCAGCATCCACCATGTCGGCAACCAACTTCTCGTCGCAGAAGTTGAAATTAGCAGCCACGTTCTTCTTTCTGCCGGCAGCTTCCACACCCATGGCATCATCGCTGTAGAAGAGGTTGTGCTGGTTCTTCTTCGCAGGCTTCATCACCACATTGAAGTTTTTCAGTTCTCCTTCTGAGTCAGCAATAACCTCGAAGAGTTGCTGCGCCGTCTTCACGAAGATTTTCTTCACATCGAAGAGGTCGTAGTAAATTCTGTCCTCTTCAACCACCACTCTGAGCTTTCCGTACTGCGGATGCTCAAAAATATAAGGAATCAGTTCTTTCATATCTGATACTTATTTTATATGATTGAGGCTGCGACCATTCGCCAAATTCCATACGCCAGAAGTGGTACCAGGTTTCCGGATACAGAAAAGCCCCGCAACCAGCTTTATCAACTGATTGCGGGGCAAAGGTACGGCGAATTTTCCAGGGCATATATCCCACTTTATCCCAAACATTATCCCACCGCAGGAATATTCTTTCAGAACAGGGAGTCAATCAACTCATGACCTTGCGGAAGAGGCATGTTGCGGCGCTGCTTTCGCAGGTCGCGCAAGCCTTTCTCCTCGAAAAGGTCCTCCACCAGCTTCGTGGGGAAAGAGGAACGCAGCACCCATATCGGCTCATGGGTTACGACATCATTCTTCACTTCATCCCCCGACCATAATCTGCCGATGAAATAAGCCAGCAAAGTCTTGCTTCTCATCAATCCGTGCAGATGTCCCGACGGAGTCATCGCCAGCAGACCTTTTTTCATCGCCTTCTGGATAATGCGCACCTTATCCGGGTCCCCAACGAGGCTCAGCAAGTTAGCTTCGCTGTCGCCACACTGCTGCTGCCGGCATGCCATTTTCAAAACCACGACCTCTTTTTCAAGGTCATCCAACATCATCCTACACTGTCTGATGCCGTTTTCCACCTGAATAAGTCTATCTTCCAACATACTTCTTATCAAGTTTAATCCCACGATTACCTTGAATAAGCAATGTTTCTCCCGTTATCTGCTCAATGAGTAAGCGCTTACCTTGACCGGCTAGCGTTCACACACTGCAAGACAAGGATACTCCACTTTGAAGTACGGTTGCAAAGATACAAAAAAAATCGCTTCTTGTCAAGAGTTTCAGGGTTACATCTTGGGTTACATCTTGGGGGGCATTGGGGCAGCAACGCAAAGGAAGCCTATCTCAAAGGCAAAGGAGCGTTGCGAATTCTTTACGTAACACTCCTGCCAATTCCAATTAACCCAAGTTTGACAGTTTGAAGAATTTTTCATTTTTTTAAGTATGATTATTTAGGATGACAGATTCTCCGAATGTTTATAAATGCGCGAAAAACATAAGAAAAATCAAAAAGTTTCCGTGTTAGCCTTTTCTTTCATACCTTCGCGCCATCAAACCAAACGAATAGAAAATATGAATAAAGTATCAAATGAAATCAAATGGTTTTGCAACCAGTTGCGACAGGCAGAGCAGATTCTGAATAATGCGTTAGAAGAATCTGAGGAGTTTTCAGAACATGACAAGCGTATCATAGATAGGATTAGAGGGGATGTTGACATGGTTGACATCACCTTACTGCAACTGCTTTCTCCCATAGCTCCAGGATGAGCTATGGGAGCCTTACTATAAGAAGCAATTCTCATTGTGATATTTGAGATATTTCAAATGCTGATTTTCCAACTTTACTAAATGTAAATCGCTGGTAAGTCCTATGGCTTCTCTGTCAAACTTGTCCAACAAACGGGAATACATAATTTTTCCCGTCTGGGTGAAAGAAATATACCCAAGATCAAACAACTTGTCATAATTCGGCAGCAGGAGCAAGCCATTGTAGGTATCCAGCCGTTCCTGGTTGTCAGCATCTCTCCAAGGCTTTATGTGGGAAGCGATGAGCATCCAAGTCAAAGGACACTGACTGATAGCACAGCCATGCCAATATGCTATCAATTCATTTCTGAATATTCCTTGTCCTATCCTTGACTTTACGATGGAATCTTTTTCAGTAGCCTTGATATTATTGTCGTTTTCTACAGCTTTTATTTCTGTCAAGATAGAATCTTCCATCCGTTTATGATAATCAGAATTGACAAATGCTAGAAATTTGTTCAAACCAGCCCTAAAATCAGATAAACATTTCTTGCTGGTATAGACAGTTCTTTCCTGACGCTTCAGATCTTCCTGACGCAAAATTTCGTCAATCTTTTCTTGTGTCAATGTTTCGTCTAAAGCATAGTCATGTGCCAAGAACTTCATTCTTGTTACATAATCGCAGCTGGTTTTCTTTGCTATTCCGCCAAACTCTACCATATAGTGGTAAAAATCAGCCTGCAGATCCATATATTTTTCTAAATTTGCCATCATATCAACCATTTTATATTGAGAGCAAAGGTACGTTTTTTATTTGAGACTGGCAAGAGTTTTCTTAGAAAAGATTCGAAAAATATGGTGGGGCTTCATGGCATCAGAAATTTTATTAAGGAAATGAGCAAAACAAGGTGCTTTATAAAGCTTTTGCCCCTTCAGGGCGCAGGGCGAAATGCGATGATACCCAGGGCGATGCCCTGGGCTACGAGCTTCTGCCCCTTCAGGGCGTGTGGGGCAAGCCGAAAGGGTGCAGCAGAATTTCAATGCCTGTTCTTATTTCCTCATTTTCTGAATTTCCTCCAGCGGAAGCTCGGTAGCCGTTGACACTTGCGCTTCAGAAAGACCCATTGACAAAAGGCGGTAAGCTATGTCTATCTTTACTTTAGCCATTCCTTCTGCTCTACCTTTAGCAATACCATTTTCCTCGCCTTCAACATAA
>ULNV01016646.1_pt1 | contig 16387 bp, 12 predicted proteins | sample 1952011 | NCBI WGS metagenome assembly ULNV01 (sample SAMEA4835586, study PRJEB28245) | human gut metagenome | biome: gut microbiome; material: fecal sample | place: Denmark | collected 2008
GCACCTAATTTACCGTTAAGACTTAAGTTAACGTCGCCTTCAAATAAAGCTCTTCCTAAATCAGCAAAAGTAGATTTGTCGATGTACTTATCGTGATCTGGATTGTCGATTGGATTTGAGTAAGTTTCTGCAAATATCTCTGCATTGTTTGTTACTGTGGTGTTGCCTTTTACAGTAATTGAAGAACCTTCTCCTGAGGCAAAGAGTCTATTTCGGTGATATACATCAGCACTTGCTGAAGAGGAATAATCACCAGTGCCTTCCTTGTACAGACCTGATAAGGTTAAATCGCCACCAACGGTGATAGAAGAACCTTCTGATGCTTTATTCCAGATATTGGTATCTTCTACGTGGTTTAAATTTAGATCACCACCAATGGTAGCTGTTGAGTTTTCACGAATCTCAAGGCTGTTAGAACCAGAAATATCTACATTGCCTGCAACATTTAAAATTGCATCTCCAGCTACTGTATTGTAAATAGTGCTTCCGTCATCGGTAACGCCAGATATCTTTAAATTACCGCCTACATCCATAGAAGCTTCATCTACTGGTTGAACCCTTTCTTCTTTGCCATCATAGAGGAATGAATAGTATGTTGATAAATATAATGGGCTATTCTCTAAAGAAAGATCTCCTTTAACCTTAAGTCTTCCTAAGACATCAAGTGAACTTCCATTTGTAAAAGATGCGTTACCATCAACATCTAATGCAATATTGTCAGCAGCTGTCTTTAGATTCCACATTGGAGAAGCGAGGAGTGAATTTAGTGCTAAATGTAATCTACTCTTCTCAAAAGATAAATCTCCTTTTACGCCCATTTTAGCCATTACATCTAAAGAACTATTATCGGTAAAAGTAGCGTTACCATTGATTTGAATGCGCTCATTTTCATCTTGAGGTGAAATGGTTTTATCATCGATTTTTGAGGTAAAAGAAGCAGAAACAACAGATTTATCTACGTTTAAATCTTTTTCAATTGTTGAATTCCCACTTAGACTTAAACTAGCGCCTGGATATTGACTTTCCACCTCATTGCCATTAGTGTCACTAGCTTTGATGGTATGTAGAGCGTCACTTTTTACATTAACAGTTCCATCTACAGTTGTGTTTGGTGATAATCCTAAGAGTATACCAGTATAACCAGAGGAAACATCTAATTCTGTCTGAGTATTAGTGTTGGTTATGTTGATGTCGCCTTTTACATGTAGTGAACTAGATTTATCGAATGTTTTGTTTCCATTTCCATCTGAAGACGTGGAAGGGTTGAAATACAACCCTGCACTAGAAGGAGTATTAAGAGAAATATCTTTATTTACAGTAAATTTTACGTCTTTACCTAAGACGTAAATTTTTGTAACAGCATCATTGCCTACGCTTATTGAATCTACAGTAGTATCTTGATCAACATTGATTGTTACGAATTGAGGATTTTGGCTATCTGTTGTTTGAACTGTACTCCCCCCACCCCCCACACTTGAGCGGCGTAAGTGCTTGAAGTTACAGCTAAAATTGAGGATAAAACAGTAGTTTTGATTACTTTAGAAGCATTGTTTTTAGTATGAGATTTAGCAAGCTCGCTTACAACGGTATAGCATTGTAAGGTGTTGTTCCACACAACTTTATAGATTTTATTCATAGACTTTCCATTTATTCAAAAGAATATGTTTATGAAATATAAAAACGGATCTATTTCTATAGACCGAACTTATATTCGCTGTCACACATACATTTGTTTATAAATAGAAAATCTCTTTTAGGAGAATAGTCTAGTGGATCTTTGTAAACCAAATGCTGCTTTGTAAAACTGTCCATGTTATTTTACAAATTCGTAACGAATTATAAAAAATCTACACTTGAAAAAACAAGATGTGTTTTGCAATTTTGTAATCACAAAAAGTATAGTAATTGTAAAGAAATAGTTAACTTTTCAACTCAAGTCTGATTAACAAATAGAGATGTGATTTTAAAGAGAAATTCTAAATATAGAAGGATTAAAAAGGAGAGGTCCATAAGGTGCCTCTCCTTGTAGATTCAGAAATTAACTGAAACTAATTATTTAACCTCAAGTCCGTTGTACTCTAATACAACTTCACGCTCAAATACTCTTTCACAGTATCTGCATTTCATGAACACCTTGCCGTTTTCAGTTGAGATCTTAAAACGAGCATTAGCATCTCTTTCATCATTAGTAATGCAGTTGCTGTTTGGGCACTTGAAGACACCTACAGTCTCTAAAGGTAATCTTAACTTGTATTTGTCTACAACCTTAAAATCCTTGATCTGGTTAATGGTTGCATTAGGAGCTAATACAGCGATCTGCTCGGTCTGAGCTGGAGAGAATACAACATCAGAAATCTTGATGATATCTTTCTTGCCTAAGTTACCAGAACGTAAGTTAAAGCCTACGGTTAGCTGATTGTTCTTGCTTAAGAACTTGAACATGCGAATGATGTTGATTGCCTGACCTGGAGCAATATGATCGATCACAGTACCGTTAGCAATAGCCTCAACAAGGAGCTTTGATTTGTTGTTTTCTACATGAGCGTCTGACATCTTAAATCTCCTTGTTTAATACTAATGAAAGAATAGCTTCACGTGCATATACACCGTTTGCAGCCTGCTTGAAGTAGTAAGCATATGGGGTATTGTCAACCTCAGGTGTGATCTCATCGATTCTTGGGAGAGGGTGTAAGATCTTCATATTTTCTTTAGCATCAGCTAAAACTTCAGGGGTTAAGATAAACTTTGACTTTAAGTGCTGATACTCAGTTTCATCAAAACGCTCTTTCTGTACACGAGTCATGTACAGAATATCAATCTTAGGCATAACCTCTTCTAATGAATTGTGAATTGAGAAGGTAATACCACGCTTGGTTAAATCATCAAGAATGTACTGAGGCATTGCTAATGACTCAGGTGAAACTAAGTAAATTCTTGCGTTATACAGTGATAAAGCTTCAGCTAGTGAGTGAACAGTACGACCGTACTTTAAGTCACCTACAAAGGCAATTGAGATATCCTCTAAACGGCCCTGTGTCTCTTTAATTGTGAATAAATCCAACATGGTCTGTGAAGGGTGCTGATTTGAACCGTCGCCAGCGTTGATTACAGGTACAGGTGAAATATCAGCAGCTAATCTTGCAGCACCTTCTTTGTTGTGTCGAATTACCAGGGCATCAGTATATGAGGTGATGATCCTCATTGAGTCCATAAAGGTCTCGCCCTTCTTGCCTAAAGAGGTGTTAGTAGCATCAGAAAAACCGATAACTCTACCACCTAAGCGCTGAATAGCAGTTTCAAAAGATAGTCTGGTACGGGTTGAACCTTCAAAGAAAGTTACACCGATTAACTTGTCTTTTAATAAATCATTGCGAGGATGTGCTTTTAATTCAAATGCAGTTTTCAGAATTAGTTCAATGTGATCTTTTGAAAACTCTGAGATTGAAATGATATCTTTTTGGAAAAGTGGATTGGTCATTTTTTGTCCCTTACACTGAGTGAAATCCAGTAAGAACGGGGACGCATTCGCTTTCAGGAGCGGTTGCGTTTTTTCGCTGTTCCTGAAAGCTACATTATACACTAATTAACAGGGATTTTTAGGTATGGATAAAATTAAATTTTTTACCCCCGCAACTTTCTGTAAAACCAAAGTTAAGTAAAGAACTAAATCGTTTTGCAAAGCTGATTTAAAAGAGATTTGATATAGCTCTGAGATAGCTGTTTCATATACTATAATTGAATAATAAGAAGATAAAGTCTGATAGAATTGACAAGAAAACAAAAGAAACTAAAGGCAACGACATGACAGAGACAAGAAAATATAAATTATTACCAGCAGGAGCAGATACCTTTGCGGATGTAATTGGCAAGGGTAAATACTATGTTGATAAGACCTTATATTTAAAAACAGTCTTTGAAGAAGATGGTAGTTCAGTCTTGCTGTTTACACGACCTCGCAGATTTGGCAAAACATTACTCATGGATATGTTTGCTAATTTTTTGAGGATCAAAGACAGTGAGCAAAATGAGAATATTGACACTTTTATAGATAATACTATTTTGTTTAAAGATACAGCTATCATGCAGGATAAAGCCTTTGTAGAAAAATATATGGGAAAATTTCCTGTAATATTTCTATCTTTGAAGAACATCAAGGGAGATAACTTTACAGAGGCTTATAACAATCTAGCAGAAGAAATTTCTAATCTAGCCTGTGATTGTGATTATCTGCTCAAAAGTGAAGAACTGTCAGAAATAGAAAAAAAGAAACTCTCCCGTCTTCAAGATGATGAGTACTTAAGTGATAAAAGACACAAGACAGCATTAACATCATCTTTAAAAGTACTCTCTAAATCTCTTTATAAGCATTTTAAAAAGCAGGTTGTCATTTTCATTGATGAATATGATGTGCCCTTAGCAAAAGCAGCAGAGAAAAAGTACCACGACAAGATGGTATCTTTAATGTCATCCTTTTTTGATGTTTTAAAAAGTACCCCAAGCAATACTACAAGATACTCTTCACCTGTATTAAAAGTAATAATGACAGGTTGTTTAAAGGTAGCAAAAAACAGCATCTTTACTGGTGTAAATAACGTAGTAGTAAATACAGTTTTAGATACACAAGACAAATTTACCTCAATCATAGGATTTAATAAGGAAGAAACTAGAAAGTTCTTAGAAGACTATAACCTTGCTGACTATGAGAACATGGTTAAAGCTAACTATGACGGTTATAAGTTCTATGACAAAGAGATGTTCTGTCCTTGGGATGTTATCAAGTTTATTGCAAACAACTATGAGCATAAATTAAACGGAACAGAAGATGATATTAAACCTGGTAACTATTGGATAGGAACCAGTTCTAATGAAGCCTTATATGAATATCTAGGTTATTTAACCGACAGTGATACTCAAAAAATGCAGGACTTAGTAGATGGAAAGACAATTAACTTTGTTTTAAATGATTCCATGAACTATGACTGCCTGTCACAGCATAATCCAGATGATTTCTGGTCATTATTACTGCATACGGGATATTTAACTTTAGATTGGGAAGACACCAAAGCACTTGAAGATCCTAAAAAGAAAGGTGAAGTGCAGACACTAAGAGTCAGTGCGAGAATACCTAATCTGGAAATTAAACAGTGTTTTAAAGAGAACATTCAAAATAGGTTTGTAAAAGAATTTATAAAACGAGATTTACCAAACAAGCTTGTATATGGTTTAATTAACGGTAAAAGTGAATCTATAACTGAAATTTTATCTGAACTTTTAGAAACGTATGTCTCTATAAGAGATTGCGCAACTAAAGCTCCCTTAGAGAACTATTACCATGGTTTTATAAATGGCATCTTTACTAGCTGTGAGAATTTAGTCTCTGAATACCATTCAAATTTTGAATCAGGTAATGGCTATGCAGACATTGTTTTTAAAAATAAGGCAAAAAACAAAGCAATCATCATCGAAATAAAAGCCACTTCATCTGAAGATAAACTCGATGAACTAGCTACAAGTGCCATTTCTCAGATAGAAGAGAAGAATTACGCAGTCACCTTTACAAAACTCTCAAAGATAAAAGATGTTTATGCTTTTGGCATTGTTTTCTGCAAAAAAGACTGTTTAGTATCTTGCAAGAAAATTAAATAGTCAGATGCAACTAATTGAGATGTAATGCCTAGCTTGTGACATACTTTTGTCTCAATAAGTAGTATGTCACAAACATCTGTCACTCAAGCTTATGTCTGAATAGATATGAAGCCATTGATAGAGTAACAATACCCACCATGATTAAAGGTATGATTTTATCTGTCAAATCAAAGATAGAGCGACCCTGTAAATAGATTTGCCACATGGAGTTAATTCCATAGTACACAGGGTTACAGTAAGCTACAGCTTTAAACCAATAAGGCATTCCGTCAACTGCGGTAATAAGACCTGATGCCATGATTAATACAAGACATAGTGAGAATCCTGCGACAAGTGACTGCATAGTGGTTTTACTCAAGGTAGAGATAGCAAGTCCAATTCCTACAATAGCAAAAGCAAATATGGTAATTAAAGTAAAGATTGCAAAGATATTTCCTCGCATTGGTATTTCAAAGTAAAAGCGACAGATAGCAATCAGGATAAATGATTGGATAAAAGCAATCACAATAGGAGGTATGGCTTTACCAATTAGCATTTCAAAAGGTCTTGCTGGAGTCATGATCATCATGTCATAAGAGCCTTCTTCTTTCTCTCTTGAAACACTCAATGAAGAGAGTAATAACACCTGAATTACAGATAATGCTAAAGTCATACCAATTAAGATGGTATAGCGGGTGTAGTTATTCTCATTAAACAAAAAGCGTGAGTTGATGTTCAAAGAGGCCTTTCCATAAAGACGAATGTTAATATTCTCAATAATAGAGGTGACATAACCTGAAGCTGTATTTGCGGATGCTGTATTTCGTGCATCAAGAATAATATTAGCCTGAAGGGTATTCTTAAAATTTGAGTCTATAAAGATACCAATAAGACTTTTTTGTGAGTCCACACTCTCTCTTAAACAGCCCATGGTGTGGCACTTTTCAATGAGCTTGAACTTTGGTGTTTTTAAAAGCTCCTGCTCAATCTCATAGCTTACACTGTCATTACTCTGATTATAGATAGCATAAGGCACACTCTCTAAATGGTAGGAAGCACCATAACCAAAGATAATACACTGCACGATGATTGGGGCAAAAAGTACGGCTCGTGACTTTTTGTCCATTAAAATGGTTAAGATTTCTTTTTTGATTAAAGCTAAAATTCTTAGCAAAGATCTTCTGATTAGAGTTCTCATCATTTGCTGTCCTTTTTAACCTGTCTTACTGTAAGGATGAAAAACAGCGCACACCAAAAAAGTTGAATAAAGAAGTTTGCTACTAAGAATAACTCACTGCCACCTGATAGCATGTTAATTCTCATAGCTTTAACTTCATAGGTAGGAGGAATAATCGTACCTATAACACGAATAAAAGGCTGTACGGCGCGTAAATCAAAAATTAGACCTGACAACATCACGGTAGGTAGGAAACCTATGATCACAGCAATTTGAGCTGCGGTAAACTGATTCTTCATGAAAGAGGAGATAAGTACACCTAAGCAGATCATCTCTAATACATATACAGATAAACTGAAAACTAAACCTATGATACTGCCTCGAATAGGAATGTCATATAAAAGCTCACCCAACCCTAGGATGATAAACATCGACCATATAGCTAAAATGTAATAGACAATGACTTTAGAGAGTACAATCTCAAAAGCTGAAGCATTAGTAGCAGCTAATGACTCAATCGTTTTCCTGTCCCATTCACGGGCAATGACAAAGCCACCTAAAAAGATACTGATTAAAGTAATGATACTTACGTATTGTCCTGACATTAAGAACCATACAGATTCATTTGACTCATTAAACCAGTTGCGGGTGTTAACCGTAATTCTTGAGCTTTTGGTATTACTTAATTTTGAAACAGCACTTTGGATGGTAGATTTTATGTAAAGTTCAGAGATGGATGAGAGCTGAGCTTCCACACCATTTAAATATAGCATAAGCTCACCATTGCCTTTTTGCACTCTGTTTGGAAGATCATTTGGTAAGTACAAAAGGGCTTTTACTTTGTTGTCATCAAATAACTCCTGAGCCTTAGCAAAGCTTTTCTCAACAGTTACCTCATAGTAAGGGGAGCCAATAAACTCATCTGTAATCGCTCTTTCTAAAGCACTTTCATAATAAGTGCTGATGCACAGCTTTACAGGCTTTACTTCCATTCTTACAGCACTACCGTAGATGATTACTAAGAGCATTGGCAGTAAAAAGGCTAAGACAAAGACAGATTTGTCTTTTAAAATCTGTTTGAACTCTTTTTCTAGAAGAATTGGTAGATATCTGAACATACTCATTCTCCTTTATGTCTTTTGAGCTCTAAACTTATGAACGAGCTCCACAAAGGCCTGCTCAATACTGATTCTGTGACCGTCTTTAATGCAGATCTTGTCAGGGGCACCTAAAACTAAGATCTTTCCCTGATCCTGAATTAAAAAGTTATCGCAATACTCAGACTCTTCCATAAAGTGGGTAGTTACAATCACACAGGTTCCACTTGAAGCTAAAGCACTCACCCTGTCCCAAAAGACACGTCTTGCTACAGGATCGGCTCCAGATGTTGCCTCATCTAAAAAGAGGATCTTAGGTTTATGAATTAAAGCACAGGCCATGGAGAGCTGACGCTGTAAACCAAAGGGCAGATCCTCGCTTTGAATATCTTTGTATTTACGTAATGAAAATTCATCTAAAAGCTCTTCAATACGAGCTTTTAGAGGTTTTATTTCAAGTCCGTAACTAAGACCAAAGTACTCTAAATTCTGATAGACATTTAACTTTCTATACAAGGAGAATTTTTGAGATACATAGCCAATGGTAGCTCTGGCATCATCTTTAGCATGTTTAAGATCAAAACCGTTTACAGTAACATTACCAGAGGTAGGCTTTAACAAAGCACAGATCATTCTAAAGGTTGTGGTTTTACCTGCGCCATTAGGACCTAATAAGCCAAATATCTCGCCTTTATGCACTTTAAAGCTGGATTGATGAACAGCAGTAAAGTTACCAAACTTCTTTTTGATTTTATCGACCATGACTACAGGCTCTCCTGTGTCATAAGGTGTTACTTTAAGCGGTGTACAGAAAGATTTATTTTTTTGAGTAGTACTCTTCTCTGATGACTTGTAAGTATCAGCAGTTGTACTGCTACAGCTTGTATCATCGCTTTCTTTTTGTAATCTGTTTAAATAGCTCTGATAGATATAGGCATCCTCAAGAATTGGTTTTCTTTTCTCTACAGTAACCTCAATGCTTAGATTGTCTTTTAAAAAGTCATAAACAGTTTTTTTACTGTCTTTATCTTTGGTAACTATATCGATTTTGCTCAAGCGAGGGCAGACATCGATAAGAGGGGACCCTTTGAAACAACGCTCTGAGATAGACATAACCTCGCGTACGGTTTTTTGGTAGTTGAGTTCTCCTAACTCAACACTATAGGTCCTGCCATCCATCTTTTTTGAGATATCGGAAGGTTTGCCTTGCAGCACCACTCTAGCATCATTCATCATCAAGGTGATATCAGCTTTTGCTGCCTCTTCAAGATAAGCTGTAGAAAAGATACAGTAAGCTTGTGCCTTATTGATATAGTCATAGATAATGTCCCACAGTTCCTGACGAGAGACTGGATCAACACCCACTGTAGGCTCATCTAGAATTAAAATTCTAGGCTTTGATGCGATAGCACAGGTAAGTCCCAGCTTTTGCTTCATACCACCAGAGAGGGCGTCAGCTTCACGATCTTTAAACTGCAAGAGATTTACTTTTTCTAATAAATCTAAAAGATAAGCTGAGTTTTCTTTTAAATTAAGTCCTTTTAATCCTGAGAAGATCCTCAAATTATCAAAAACACTTAACTCTCCATATAAGCCTAGTGTTTGTGACATGTAGCCTACAACTTTTGTGAAATTCTCACTGTTATTGTCAGGCTTTAATCCATCTAATAACACTTCACCGCCATCAGGTCTTATAACGCCTGAGAGTAATTTTAAAAGCGTAGATTTACCAGCACCGTCTGGTCCTGTAAGGCAAATAAAATGATTAGATGCAGCAATGTTTAGTGAAAAATCACTATAGACATTTACATCTTTCTTGCCTTGTACCTTATAGGATTTATAAAGAGAGCTAATCTCAATAATGCCGTTCATCTTTTTGCTCTTTAATCTGCGCTTTTACTACAGTTACTTATTTTTTGAAAATTCTACAGTTACACTCTGACCTAAACGCAGTCTGTTCTCAGGATCATTAGTATCAACTCTTACCTCATACACAAGATCAGGTCTTAAGTCTTCTGTTTGTACAGTCTTAGGTGTGAACATTGCAGTATCACTGATGTAAGCTACATTTCCTTCAACCTTATTGTCGTCAACACCACTGATATAAGCTTTAGCGCCTACCTTTACTAAAGGTAACTGCTTTTCTGTCAAATAGACACGCACTCTCTTTTTATCTATTACTGATAACTCATAAACAGTGCTTTGAGGAGAAGCCATATCACCTAGCTCACTCTTTCTTGTGCGAATGACACCATCAAATGGGGCTTTAATAACACTCTGCTCATTCTTTTGGTAATTTAAGTAATTAACCTCTGCTACAGCACCATCATATTGAGCCTGAGCCTTTTCAATATCCTCAACTCGATAGCCTTTTAGCATCTGCTTGTATTTAGCTGAAGCTTCATCTAGTTGAGATTTAATCTGTGTCATAGAGTAAAAAGCATTGTCTTTTTCCTGAGCTGAAACACTTCTTGCTCTATACAGTTTCTGGTAACGCTCGTTGGTAACGGTTGCAAGCTTTAAGTTATCCTCAAGCCTTTTGACATTGGCTCCAGCCTGTTTGATATCCTCAGTTCTATAGCCTCGAACCATTTCATCTAATGATGCTTTAGCCTGGCGCATATTAGCTTCATTGATCTGTATCTGATAGTTAAGAGCCTCTGTATCAAGGACAGCTAAGATCTCATCTTTTTTAACATTTTGTCCTTCATCAAAGTTTAATTTGACAATACGACCTGATCTTTCAAAAGCAAGAGAGCTCTGTCTGATATCAACATTACCATAAGCTTTAGAAAGTGCTTCTGAACCGTCATATTTTGAGTACATAATGCCTGCGCAGATAGCAGCAGTGATTACGAAAGGAACAACAATTAACTTCTTATTCATGATTTAGCATCCAATCATATTTAGCCTTTTGAACATCAGTCTTAGTAATTTCTGCAAATGACGCAAAATCCATAAAAGGGTTATCTTCACAAAAGCAGACAGACGAAATACAGGACATAAAAAAGACAGAATAGAGAACATTAAAGATATATTCTCTGTATTTTGGATCAAGGTTGAACTCTTCACACATGGAAGCCCAGATCTCTTTTAATTTGTCAAAAATCTCTTCTTTCCAAATCATGGCAATTTCAGGATCTTTAGCTGATAGTTCAGCCATCATGATGCAAAAACGCTTAAAGAACTCGTCTTGGGTAATTTTTTGCATCCTAGTTAAGAGCTTTGCCATTCTTTCATGGAAAGTATCTTTCTCATCCTGATTCAAATCGATTAAGTTGTTTTTATTCTCTTCAAATTTCTTTTTTAGAGCAGCCTTTAAGATTGATTTCTTATCTTTAAAGTACAGATAGATTGTTGAGCGCGCCAGATGTCCTTCATTGGCAATATCCTGAAAGTTAGTCTCAAAATAGCCATTTTCAACAAACAGTTTCATCGCGCACATGACGATTTCAGCAGGACGTGTATCTTTGCGTCTTATTCTGTTTTTAGTATCCATTTTTATTAGCTCTTAATGACACTTGTGTCATTAAGTATAGATCGATTTTAGAAATTCTCAATAAGATAATGACAATTTTGTCATTATCTTATTGAGCAGAAGGGGGTAAATTTTGTGTGATATATGAATAACTTTTTGAAAGATGTAGCTTTTGTATTGCACAACTTTTTTAATTTTGTAACGTACAAAAATTTTTCAATTTTTCCATACTGTAAGTTACAGGTACCAGTAAGAACGCGTACCGCCACAGAATTTTGGTATGTAAAAGTGAAGTTAAATTCAAATATGAGTAGAGGCGCTCTAAGGACTCTGCTTACCATGTTTTCATTACTCATCATTAGTTCTACTCTTATTTATTTTGGTTCAAGAGGTGATGCCACCACTATTGCTAAAAGCATTAAGTCAGGAGTCTTAACTGCGGATACAGTGGATGTCTCTTTTGAAAATGTAGGAGGGGTGCTGTTAAAGCGTGACATTGAAGAATCTCAAATAGTTAAAAAAGGTGATGTTCTAATGGTCTTAGATGACACCAATACAGCTATCAGTATTGAAAGAACCAAAGCTACCATAGAAGCTCAAAAGGCTTTAATTCTTTCAAAAGAAAATGAAATTGAGATTAGAAAAGCTAATGTAGATTTAGAGGAGTTAACCAAATGGAAAGAGATTGAACAGTTAAAGCAATCTCTTACCGTATCAGAGTCAGCAAAGCTCTTAGCACAAAAGCAATATAAACGAGCTAACTCTTTAGTTAATACTAGAAGTATCTCAAAGTCTGACTATGACAGCGCCAATTCACAGAATATCCAGGCAGGTGCAGCAAAAACTCAGGCTTTGCGTAAGTTACAGGCAGCAATTTACGGTGCCACAGACGAGCAGATAGAAAAGTTAAAGAGAACAGGTTCAGCAAAGGGTATGACCTTGTTATCAATTAAGAATGAAAGACTTGAGATTGATAACATGCAAAACGCTTTAGACAATCTTAAATCTCAATTAAAGCAGACTGAGGTTCAATTAAAACAAGAAGAGGTCAACTACAGTCGTCTTACTTTAATTGCTCCATGTGATGGCAAGATCTTAAAGATCCTGTATCAGCAAGGGGAGCTGGTATCTCCTAACTCTTCAGGTCTTACACTCGAGACTGACAGAAAGTACTTTGATATCTATGTAAGTGAAGAGCAGGTTCTAAAGTATAAAAAAGGCAATAAAGTAAAAGTTCATTGTGTAGCTACAGATGAAGAGCTTACAGGTACGGTAAGGTATGCAACAGTAGCTCCTACCTTTGCAGATCTTAGAATGACCCGCGAGCGCGGTTTAGGTGATCTGACCTCATTTCAGGTAAGAATATATGTAGACTCACCAGAGGTATTAACCGGTATGACGATGGAGGTACGTGATGAATAAGATCATAGCCTCCATCGATGAAGAGTTTCAAGTTATGCTCTCAGGCAGGTTCATACCTTACCATATTGCAGCATTCATGATGGCGATTATGATCACCCTGATAGTATCAGTATGTGCCCGTCATGGTGAAGTGTTTGAAGGTAAGATTGCGGTTGTCGATCTTGATAGCTCACAGTTATCTACAACTTTAATTGAGAAATTAAATACCTCAGCCTATGTGGAGATCACTGAGGTTTACCATTCACCAGTATCAGTGCGTGATCTTACAGCTCATGATAAAAATATCGGTGTACTCTATTTTCCAAAAGGCTTAGAAAAAGAGCTCAAAAGACTCGACAGAACTTTTAATATAGGCTATTTTGCTGATTACTCAAATCTGGGGCAAAACGGTCAGGCTATTGCTCATTTAAGCGAGATGATTGCTACATTAGGAGCTGAGAACTCAGCTCCAGAAGTGGTAGCACTTGCTAAAGCTTCAAGTGAAAAGGTACAGGCTCTGTTGCAACCTATGAATATGGTAAAAAGAGAGCTCTATAATCCTACAACCTCAGCTTCCATTACCTTTTGTAGCGCCTTTATCTACTTTTTCTCATCCATTATCCTAGGTCTTACCTCGGTGATGTTAGTAGGACGATTTAAAGTCTCGATGCGCTGGCAGGCAATTTTAGAGGATGGCTTTGCCTGTCTTGTCGCAAGACTTCTGCCTTATGCTTTAATCTACACTACAGCTATCTCACTTGTTACAGCTCCACTTATCATCTTTGGACAAATGAGATTTGAAGGCAACTATTTCTTTCACTTACCTAGTATGTTGATGACAGGCTTTTCAATCAGTGTACTGGCTCTTATTGTTACATGGAAAACTACTCAACCAAGTGAAGGCGGCAGTAAGATGATCTTGATTGTGCCACCTGGCTTTATCTTAGGAGGCTCTCTTTTAGCATCTGGTTATATGCCAGCTTGGGTAAATACAGTTAAGTTTGCATTCCCTTTAACCTGGGAATATGAATTCTGGCGTGATTTTTCAATGAGAGGTTTACCCTTAGTTGATATGGTAAAAAGTTATGGTCAATATGCTCTGTATGTAACTGTAATTACCTCAATACTAGCAATTATTTATTTCAAAACTCGCATTAATTACTTTGAAATGAAGAAACTTGAACAAAAAGATGGAGAAAAAACTTAAATTGATGGCTAAATAAAAGCCTTAAATAAGCCATTGTTAAAAAAATATTAAATTTATTTTGATATGCCCCTTTACAAAGAGGGGCAATTTGTTGATAATACTACGGCAATTCCACAGGGGCATAGTTCTAATGGTAGAACAGCGGTCTCCAAAACCGACGGTTGAGAGTTCGAGTCTTTCTGCCCCTGCCACTTCAAGCATTTTTCTCTAGTTTTTCAAATTTTCAAAATCTAAAAATACCGCTTTATCTATTTGATTTATCAAATAAATGTTATTGCTTCATCGATTTTTTAATAGATAGCATATTTTAGTGTTATGAACGAACTAAAAATTTAGAACACGTAAAACACTTTTGAAGAAGGGGGTTAGTTATGTGTAATACTCAATTAGCCCATACTAATACTCGGATACTATATATTAATTTATACTTACGGACTGTTGCCTGAGGGAAAGTTCAAAATAAAGGCTAGTTTGTTGGAGAACCACAATAACAAGTTGCTGAGGAGCCCACGACATAAAACCATAAATGATCTCACGGCAAAGAGCATTTTATAGCTATCAGCTTAATAAGAATCAAGTCGTGCTTATAATAAAGCGATTACTATCCCCAGCATTTTTTGAAACAATGGTACCACTTTTACTGAAAGGTTGAGAAATTGGAATGGTGCATTTGGATGTGCATCATCTTTAGAAGATGCTCAAGAAGAGAATTATAGACTACTATTTGATGTATTCGATACTCTTATCAGAGAAAAACAAACAATTCCTACAGTTGCAAAAGCAGAAGAAAGAGATTTTATAATTAAAGCACCATTAGATACATCTTTAAAAATTTTGTTGATTAATTTAATGAGAACGGAAAGATATAAAAAAGCAGACATTGCAAAAGTGCTCAATATTCTTGCACAAAGAATGACTACCTTTTATCTTTAAAGAAGAGTACTAACTTAGCTTTTTTACTGCTCAATGTCAGCTATGAAGATGAATTAGGAGCATTTAACCACAAAAGCAGTGTTCTCAAATGATATACTGTTGGAGAAATATTTCTTTTAATGCGAGAATCCAAAATGGAATTTACAAAGCAACTTCCAGATACCACCGATTTTGGAGAGTTAATTGACAATAATTGTATTTATGTTGATAAAACAGCAATTATCAATCAATTTGCCTCTAAAAAAGGTCCATTTTTCATTTCTCGCCCAAGACGTTTTGGTAAATCAACTCTTATCAATACCTTGCATGAGCTATTTACTCATGGTACAGAGAAGTTTAAAGGTTTAGAAATTGAACCTTTATGGAAAGACAAAACTTATAAAGTCCTTCATTTGGACTTTTCTATCTTCAAAGAAGTTCCTTCAAATAGTTCTTTTAATAAAGAATTTATGGACAGTCTTAAGTTTTCGTTAGAAAGAGCTGGAATTAAACCTACAAATGAAAAAGTAGACTTTCCAGCAAAACTACTTGAGAAGTCTATTGAAAATGAAGATGAAAGATCAGTTGTACTGCTAGTAGATGAATATGATGCACCTTTAACCGCAGTCTTAAATGATAGTAATGAATTTGAAGATAGACGTAAGATCTTATTTAACTTCTATATGACAGTTAAATCATTTCAAGTAAAATTCCGTTTCATCTTTATTACAGGTGTAACTTATTACTCACATACCTCAATATTCTCTGCGTTTAATCATCTTACAGATTTAACCTTAGATAGCGATTATGGTGCATTATTAGGCTACACCAGTGAAGAGTTAGAAAAGTACTTTAGTGAGTATATTGATAATGCTGTAGTGACTTTAAATAAGAAGTTCCCAACAGAACGTTATACACATGAAAAAGTTGTTGAAGAACTAAAGCGAAACTATGATGGCTATAGTTTTGATGAAGATTGTATGCACCATGTCTACAATCCTTGGTCAATATTAAATTTCTTAAAATCACCACATAGAGGTTTTATTCCATACTGGGTAGTATCAGGTGGTTCAACACCAACGTTCTTAGTTAATTATCTAAAGCAAGGTTTAGAAAAATACAATGCTGATGAATTACAGTCATTGCTGCAAATTGATTCAACAGTGAACAAAGTAAGCAGTAAACTGTATCCAACAATAGATAATATTGCAAAAATTGACCTCTTTGCCATTCTGTATCAGGCAGGATATTTCTGTATCAAAGGTGAAAACAGAAAAATACTTCAGATAGGAATACCTAACCTTGAAGTAAAACGGGCATATTCTGAAATCATGTTAAGGCTTTTAACTAACAACAATGATGTTCAGGAAAAGTTTACTACTTCACTTTACGATGTTCTTTGTGAAAATAAATTAGACAAGCTAAAGGACATCTTTAATTGCTTTATCAATGAACTTTCATATGAAACAGTAAAGAACTTTAATGAAGCA